>JAEEGL010145524.1_pt1 | contig 22707 bp, 20 predicted proteins | sample 9134231 | NCBI WGS metagenome assembly JAEEGL01 (sample SAMN16246548, study PRJNA631951) | gut metagenome | biome: gut microbiome; feature: rumen; material: fiber-attached | host: Bos | place: Iran: Karaj | collected 2018-10 | reverse complement strand
TATTCAAAGTTTTAATTTCGTCTTTATTGCCACTCCCCTATCCTTTCCACACAATACGTTTGCAAATTTATAGTTTTTATACAGAAATGAAAAATATATTTTTGTAAATTATTCGATTTTGCCTTTATGCAACTGTTCAATGGGGAAAATTAAGTCCCAATTTTTGCCCAAAAACGATATTCTCGTTCAATAAATTACCTTTCGATTTAATTTTTGCAGTTATCAATCACATCGTTTATTGCTTTGCTGAAATCATATTTTTGTTGAAATTCTTTCAAGGTTTGTTGGGCATTTTTGGCTAAATTTTCACGGAAGGTTACGTCCATACATTTTTCCATCGCCTTATACAACGAATCGGGATTTTGTGGGTCAATAAAAAGTACATCTTTCCCGTCTGTAAAAACCTCCATATAACCACTATTTTGTGTACAAATTACTGCACACCCGCACGTGATCGCTTCCAGAACCACTAATGGCCAAGGATCATCTATTGATGGTATTATAAAAACTTCAATTTGTTTATAGAATTGTTCAGTTTGTGGAGAAAATAAAGCCACTTGCAATTCGGGTTGTTGTAAAGTTGTTTGGGCATACGTTGCGTCTATAACGGCTTGATTACCTGCTCCTTGCAACAACAGCGTTGTGTTGGGATAATTGGGGTGCAATTTTTCAAAAACAGACAATAAGAATAGATAATTTTTTCGGGTATCAAAGCCACCCATAAATCCAAATTTCACATCGCTTGTAAATGTTTTAGAAACGAATTGTGTGAAGGGAAGAGGATTATAGACGATTTTATAATTCTGAATTTTCACGCCGAGACTTTCTTCCCATAAAGTTTTCTGTTTGGCACTAAGAAAAATCGTTGTATTGTTAGGAGAATTGATGTTGTTTTTGACGCTTTGTAACTCTTTTTGCCCTAAACCATTCTCGCGATTAAAGAAATACGGATGCTCGTGAAAATGCCAAAAATGTTTTATTCCTGTAATTTTTGCCAAAACAACACTCAAGAAAAATGTGGCTGTATTGGTATAGATAACGTCTATTTTATGTTTTTTTACAAACCAATACAATTTGATTATACTGATAGGGAATAAGAAAAATTTACAAATAAGTATCCATTTTGCTTCAACCGAAAAGGCAGAAAGCACAGGGACTGTTACAATAGGACATTGTATTTCTTTAACTTGGGTAGAAAATCTTTTATCAGGGCTCCGTCTACTATAAGGCACACACAGATAGTATTTATGTTTATCTACACACGCCTGAATTGACTTTAATAAAACCGTGGCAGCACCAGATGGAGCATCGGTTACATTAACAAAAAGGATATTCATAAATCGTTTAAATTTCCGAAATTATAGTCAATGTTGCTATCGTTGACATCACTCTATTTTTTGCATTTTAATTGGAAGGAGCGATTCATCACGATAGAATGAATCAAAAAAAACAAATAGGGGAATGCTATGGAAGATTTATGAAAGCAAAAGTACACTCCCCTACTGTTTTTACGCTTCGGCTTCGGGAGTTGGTTCCGTTGCTACTTCTGCACTCGCCTCTTCGGCAGGTGCTGCTGCACTTTCTTCCACTTCCGTTTCTGTACCTTCTGCTTCTTTTGCTGCCTCAACGGCTGCTTTTGCCAATGCCTCACTTGCTTCTTGGCGTTTCTTTGCTAATTCCGAAGCCTTGTTTTGGTTCACTTCTACTTCGTGTGCCAATGCTTTTTTCTGTGCTTCTAATTTCTTAGACGCTTCTTTTTGCATTATTTGCGTGTCTTTAGAAGTTTTTTGCGTTTTCCACGCCTCAAAACGTTTTTGGGCTTCTTCTTCACTCAAAGCACCTTTTTTCACACCTCCCAACAAGTGTTTCATCAACAACACACCCTCGCCAGACAAGATATTCCGAACGGTATCTGTGGGTTGTGCTCCAACATTAAGCCAATACAAAGCCCTATCAAAATTAAGGTCAACCTTTGCTGGATTTAAGTTGGGATTGTACGAACCGATACGTTCAATAAACTTACCATCACGTGGTGCACGGCTGTCAGCGATTACGATATGATAATACGCGTAATCTTTGTGTCCATGACGAGCCAAACGAATTTTTGTTGCCATTAAAATAATGTTTTTAAGACCATAACTACACGAGCTACAGGTCGGTTAATAATAAAATTCATGCCCTTACACGAAAGGCACACGAAGATATAACTTTTTTGAAAAAAAAGAAAAAATAATACCTTTGAGAAAAAAGATTATCAAATGCCGACCCGTTTAACTGCATCAACGAGTGTAATACGTAAGAAATTCGTCCCCATCGTCATTGGAATCGTGGGCATTTTTTTCTGTATCTACAAACTCAAAGATGCCGATTTTGCTACGCTTTGGCAACAACTGCACACGGCACATTTTAGCTTTCTTGTGGCGACATTGTTTTTGTTGCCCGCAAATTTATTTTTGGAGGTCGGGAAATGGCAATTTATGCTTCGCGACATCGAAACCATCACCTACAAACAAGCGTGGCAGCAGGTTCTGTGGGGCATTTGTGGCAGTTTTATAACGCCTTACAAAGTGGGCGATTATCCTGCACGGGCGAGTTTGATTCAGGATAAATCCAAATGGGCATCCGTCATAACGATGGGCTTTCTGGGCAGTTTTATCCAAAACGTGATGATTGCGATGGTGGGTATTCCAGCCCTTTTTCTGTTTATCCAACGCACCCACAACGAAGCCATCGCCACCGATACGATGCTACTTGTGGGTGGAATTTCATTGGTGGTTTGTCTTTGTTTGCCGTTTTTGCTCCAACTATTGGGGAAGGTGCGTTGCAAAAGTTCCACGATGAACAAACTGATTGCCGATTTACAACAACTTTCATTCCCAAAAATGGCGAAAATTTTGCTTTGGTGTGTGGCTCGATACGGGGTTTGGGGCTTGCAGTTGTATCTTTTGGTGCGATTTTTTGGAGCCGAGTTGAGTCTGCAAGACGCTTTTATCGCGATTCCAACCTACTATTTGCTAGTAACGTTCACGCCATTTGTTCCGGCATTTGATGTGGCGATTCGCGGGAGTTGGAGTTTTATTGTTTTTGTGCCGTTTATTGGCAATACGGCGATTATTGGTTGCGTTGTGTTGGCGATTTATCTCATCAACACAATTATTCCGTTTTTTGTAGGATTATTTATTCATTACCATTATGAAAGTTGACTTTGAATTGAATTATTTGGCTCATTGGGGCGAAACGTTAGCGATTTTTTTTCGCACCGACAAGAAGTGGCAACAAATCCTTATGCGATGTGAGCAAAACACTATTTGGCGAGCCGAGTTATCCATCGCCGACACATGCAAAGAGTTGCATTACTACTACGCCGTGTTGAACGAGCAAAACGATATTTTACGGCAAGGAAGCGACCATTTTCAGCATTGTGTCCCGTGCAACAAACACGATTTGTACCTAAAAGATTCGTGGTTGGATAGGCAGTGGGAGATTTTTACGAGCAAATGTTTTACGGACGTGTTTTTCAACCAAAAACGCAAAGCCCACAAAGAGCCAAATGGGAACATTGAATTGAAGGTTTTGGTGCCGTATCTGGAGCCGTCGCAGTCGGTAGGCATCATCGGGAATTGCTCGGAATTGGGTCATTGGGGTGAAAAGAGCATTGTTCCATTAAGCAATTCATCCACCGAAAAAAGATACGACTCGCTCTGGACTTTAAAACTCTCGCTTCACACAACCGAAAACATTGAATATAAATACGTTATCTTCGAAACCGACACGCACAAAATCGTGGATTTAGAAAACGGGACAAACCGTGTGATTACGCCGTATCATCTGGAAAAGACGTGCCTCGTTAACGACGGTTTCTTCCAATACAGCCAACCCAAATGGCAAGGAGCGGGCGTGGTCGTGCCACTGTTTTCGCTCAAAAGCAAGCATAATTTCGGCATTGGCGAGTACAACGACTTGACGCTGTTGTGCGACTGGTGCAACCAAACCAACCTGCAAATCATCCAACTGCTGCCCATCAACGACACCACAAACTCGCTGACCGACTCCGACTCGTATCCGTACAGTCCGAACAGCGTTTTTGCGTTGCACCCGATGTATCTTAATATCCCGACGATGGGCAAACTGTCTGCCGAACTTGCCCAACAATACGAACGCGAAAAAACGGAACTACAAAAAACCGACAAAGTGCCGTACGCAGCGATTTTGCAAAAGAAGCAGGTTTATTTTGATTATCTGTTTGAAACCTACGCCCACGACTTATTTTCGCAAGACGATTTTCAGCAATTTTTCAAAGCCAATAAATTTTGGTTGGAATCGTACGCAACGTTTATGAATCGCCGATTTCATCGAGAAAAAGAGTTTTATTTTTTCTTGCAATTCCATTGCCATCAGCAATTGGAAAAAGCCGTGCAGTACTGCCATAATCATCGTGTGGCATTGAAAGGCGACATTTGCATTGGTGTGGCTCCCGAAAGTGCCGATGTGTTCGCCCATCCTCATTTGTTCGATAAAACCGTCAGTGTTGGTGCCCCACCCGATTTTTTCAGTCAAGAGGGTCAGAATTGGGGATTTCCTGCGTATAATTGGGATGCGATTGGAAAAGAAAAATATGCGTGGTGGAAAGAGCGGTTGCAGGTCTTGGAGCGATATTTTGATGCCTACCGAATCGACCATATCTTGGGATTTTTCCGCATTTGGCAGATTCCGATTGATAAACAAAAAGGAACGTTAGGTTTCTTCAATCCATCGATTCCTTATACGATGAATTCATTGAAAAAAATCGGGTTGAAACTCTCTTACGCACGATTGACGCAATCATTTAACGGCGATTTGAACGATGTTTTGTTCGTAACGCATCCGCAAAATTCCAAATGGTTATATCCGCGAATCAACGTGCAACAAACCGAATCATTTTTTGCGTTGAAATCGGACGAAAAAGAAATTATGGAACGAATTCATCACGATTTTTATTACGTTAAAAACGATGAATTTTGGAAAGCCAACGGACTAAAAAAACTCGATGAAATCATCGCTTCCACCTCCATGCTTTGTTGTGGCGAAGATTTGGGAATGATTCCATCGTGCGTTCCGCAAGTGTTGCGACAGTTGAGTATTTTGTCGCTGGAGATTGAGCGACTTTCCAAAGACCCAAGCCAGCCGTTTACCGATGTGAGCAAAATCCCGTATTTCAGTATTTGCACTTCGGGCACGCACGATATGCCTACGCTGAATGGTTGGTGGCAAGAAGAAAAAGAGTTACGGCAAACGTTTTACGAGCAACAATTAAACCTGCAAAACGATTGTCCACAAACGATTAATCCCGATTTAGCACGCCTGATTTTGAAACGCTTAGTGCATTCCAACGCCGTCCTCACGATTATCCCACTACAAGATTGGTTGTCTCTCACAGCGGATTATTGCAACCAAAAAGACGACCGAATCAACAATCCTGCCAATCCCAAGCAAGTTTGGAACTACAAAATCCCCTGCAATCTGGAAGAGTTATTGGCTGACAAAGATTTAACTCAAATCATTCTTTCAATTACAAAAAAAGGTGAACCTTAGCGATTCACCTCAAAAAAAATCTTAAAAAATAAAAATTATGAAAAACAAGAATTACTATACTTGTGCGCTCCCTCAAGGACTTGAACCTTGGACCCCCTGATTAACAGTCAGATGCTCTAACCGACTGAGCTAAGGAAGCATTCCAAAAACTTTTAAAATATTTAATGATAAAAAAGACGGACGAAGATATAACTTTTTTTTCTAAAACAAAAAAATCTTACCGTTTTTTGCGAAATTATTTTGTTTTTTTTTGAAGATATGTTAATTTTGTATAAGAATTGTCAATTTGTGGAAAAATAACATAAAAAATATACAACAAAATGGGATTTTCATTAACTCAAGAAATCGCTATCGACTTAGGGACAGCGAACACGGTGATTATTCACAACGACAAAGTAGTTATCGATGAGCCATCCGTAGTCGCTATCAGTACGGTTGATGGACACGTAAAAGAAGTCGGACGTAAGGCCCAACAGATGATTGGACGTGGTGGCGATATGATTCGCACGATTCGCCCATTGAAAGATGGTGTGATTGCCGACTTTAATGCTTGCGAACAGATGATTCGAAAAATGGTAGAAATGATTACAAAACGTTCTCGTTTTTTCACGCCCAACCTACGAATGGTCGTGTGTATTCCTTCGGGTAGTACAGACGTTGAGATTCGTGCCGTGCGAGATAGTAGTGAGCATGCTGGTGGACGAGACATTTATATGATATATGAACCTATGGCTGCGGCTATCGGTATGGGCATTGATGTAGAAAGTCCCGAAGGCTGTATGGTAGTTGATATTGGAGGTGGTACGACCGAGATTGCCGTGATTTCATTGGGTGGTATTGTAAATAACCAAAGTATCAAGGTGGCTGGTGATGACCTCAACAAAGATATTGTGCAATACATGAGCCAACAACATAGTTTGCGTATTGACGAGCCAACAGCCGAACGCATCAAGATGAATGTAGGTTCTGCTTTGACCGAGATGGATACTGACAAGGCTCCGGCCGATTATCTTGTTGTGGGACCGAGTAAACAGACGGCTTTGCCTGTGGAAGTTCCGATTAGTTACCAGGAGATTGCCCACTGTTTGGAAAAATCCATTCAAAAGATAGAATTAGCGATTCTGCAAGCATTAGAGAACACGCCACCCGAGTTATATGCAGATATTGTGGCACGAGGCATTTATTTGACAGGTGGTGGTGCTTTGTTGCACGGCTTGGCAGAACGTTTGACGAAGAAAATAACGATTCCGTTCCACGTGGCAGATGATCCTTTGCACGCCGTTGCAAGAGGGACAGCAATCGCGTTGAAAAATATCAATAATGTAGGCTATCTGATTCGATAAGTGGATTTATTTTCCAAACTAATACGACGCTTTGGAGATTTATTTTTATTGATTGTGATAGGAATTATCTCTTTTGTGCTGATTTCGAAGAATAGCACCTATCAGCATTACGTCCTTTTTACAAATAGTTCGCATGTGATAGGCGTGTTGAATCAACAGACACACAACATCGGGAGGTACCTATCGCTCAAAAAAGACAATGCCAAGTTATTTGAGGAGAATGTTCGCCTATTGCACGAAGTGAATCGGTTGCGTAATCAACTCCATTACCAAGAGGAGCAAGCGGATTCGACCTATATTTTTGCAGATATGAATTTTGCTTTTATCCCTGCAAAGGTCATCAACACTTCTATCTACAAGCAACACAACTATCTCACCATCAACAAAGGCACTCGCGATAGCGTTGAGGCAGGGATGGGTGTCATCAGTCGAGATGGTTTGGTGGGCATTGTGAAGACGACTTCGGAACATTTCTCGCTCATTGTTCCTCTCATTCACGCTCGTTCGCAAATCAGTTGTAAAATCAAAGGCACCGACATATACGGTACCGTAAGTTGGGACGGCAAAGATTGGCGAGAAACCCAAATTCGAGACATCATTCGCCATATTCCTATTCACCTGAAAGATACCATTGTAACCAGCGATTATTCGTACAATTTTCCCAAAGACATCCCCATCGGCATCATAACCGAAAAGGATTTGGACAAAGATGACGCGTATCATATTTTAAGCGTAAAGTTGTTTGTGGATTATAAATCGATTACAGAAGTGTATGTAATCAAGAATTTCAATGCTCAAGAGCAACAAATGATAGAAGATGAAGCAATTTAGATACATAATTTTCGGACTTGTATTGCTGTTTTTACAAGTTTTTTTGGTTGACAACCTCCACATCGGCGGTTTTTGTCATCCATACATTTATATTCTCATTTTGCTCAACTTGCCTATCCCGATTGCTCGATACAAAGAGATTCTTGTTGCGACTTTGATTGGCTTGCTCATTGACATTTTCAGCAATTCGTTGGGTGTTCACATGTTTGCGTGTGCTACGATGGGCTTTGTCCGTGCGACTTTATTGAGGAACATTTCAGATATAGACCGCATCAATGGAGAAGTGAATGGTATTGTGCTTGGAAAGATAGAATACTTGCAGTTGTCCACTATCTTGGTTTTTGTACACCATACGCTTGTTTTCTTGTTGGAGGCGTTCAGTTTTCAGCATTTTGCTTATACGTTGTTAGAAATTATCATTAGTGGTTTAGTAACGCTTCTCTTTGTTGTAGGAGTAGATTTCTTAAAAAGAAAGTAATGAATAATGACAAAAACTATCGGCGAAAGTATGTTACGTATGGTTTTACTGTATTGATTTTTGTTGTATTCATTATTCGTTTGTTTTATCTGCAAGTAATCGACAAGACGTACCGAGAGAATGCCGAAAGTAATGCCATCTATCGCCAAACCATTTATCCTACACGCGGTTTGATTTACGATAGGAATGGTGAATTATTAGTTACGAATCAATCCGTTTACGATATTTCGGTGATTGTCAACGAGATAGATAAAAATTTTGACACGCTTTCGTTTTGCAATATCAGCAACATAACGATTGAAGATTTTCGCCTTTTTGCCCAAAGTGTCCGCAAAGACCGCAAAAGAAACAACAACATCCCGCACGTTTTGGTGGCACAATTATCTTCCAAAGACATCGCTCCGTTGCAAGAATCGCTCTACCGTTTCCCGGGCATTTATATTGTCAAACGTACGTTGCGAGATTATCCTTACGATTGTGCCTGCCATATTTTGGGGTACATCGGCGAGGTTTCGCAAAACGAGATTGAGAAAAGCGATTATTATTCGTTGGGCGATTACATTGGCAAAAGTGGTATAGAAAAGAGCCACGAGTCGCTTTTGAGGGGAGAAAAAGGCGTAGAATGTTTGGCTCGCGATTCAAGGGGACGAATCAAAGGGAGTTATCGGAATGGCGAAAACGATAAGAATGCGACTTCTGGGAAGGATATTATGATTTCGCTTGACTTACAACTCCAACTGTTGGCGGAAAAATTATTGGCAAATAAGGTGGGGAGTGTAGTGGCGATTGAACCGAGTACTGGTGAGGTTTTAGCCTTGGTTTCCAGCCCGAATTGGTCGCCCAAGCAGTTGGTGGGAAACAGCCGTGCATCGTACAACCAGTTGCAAAACGATGCCAACCGTCCTTTGCTCAACCGTGCGACACAAGCCCAATACTCTCCTGGTTCCACGATTAAACCGATGATGGCTTTGTTTGGCTTGAACGAAGGAGTTATTACGCCCAAGACCAAGTATCCTTGCAATGGTCGGGCTTCCACACCGATTCGCTGTACGCACTTTCATCACGCTATGCCCGATGTAGGAGATGCTCTTGAGCAAAGTTGCAACCCATTTTTTTGGCAACTATTTCGGGATTTTTTAAGCAAACGAAAACGCGATGAATCCATCAGAGATAAGTTTACGAAATGGTACAATTATGCCCGCGACTTTGGATTCGGACAAATTTTTGCCAAAGCAGATATTCTGGAACAAGCAAAAGGCTCGGTTCCATCGGTAGAAACGTATGATAAAATCTATCATAAAAACTGGAATGCTTATACGGTGAAATCATTGAGTATTGGACAAGGAGAATTGCTTGTTACGCCTCTTCAACTCGCCAATTTTAGTGCAACCATCGCCAACGAAGGATTTTATATCACACCCCATTTGTTGAAAGAAAATACGATGAAATGGGAGAAACATCAATGTCTCATCAGCGATACAAGTTATTATCATCTCGTGAAAAATGGGATGAAACGGGTGATGTTGTACGGTACGGGTAAATGGTATCACACGCCACTGGTTGATGTATGCGGAAAGACGGGAACCGTTGAAAACATTCACGGAAAAGATCATGCCGTTTTCATCGGTTTTGCTCCCCAAAATAATCCGCAAATTGCGATTGCAGTTGTCATTGAAAACGCAGGTTTTGGTGCCACATGGGCATGCCCAATTGCTTCGTTACTCATGGAACAATACCTCACCAAGGATGTAAGCCGAACATGGATTGTAGAAAGGATTGCCAACACGGATTTAATCAATAATTGATATGCAACAGCGAAGTCTCAGTATATGGAAAACGTTAGATTATCCCACGATAGGTCTCTACTTGGTACTTATTGTGTGCGGGTTTTTGTCCATATACAGTTCCAACTACGACACAGAACAAACCGCCGAAATGTTTTCGCTTTCAAACAAAGTAGGCAAACAGTTGCTGTGGATTGGCATTAGTTTCGTTGCTGCAATAGCCATCTTAATCACCAACGAAAGTATCTACGACACGTCTTCCTACTTCTTGTATGCTTTTACCATCGTCATCTTGCTTATAACGCCTTTTGTGGGAAGTTCCGTTCGCGGTTCCGACTCTTGGCTTTCCTTTGGCCCTATTGCTATACAACCTGCCGAATTTGCAAAATTTATCACGGCTATCACGTTGGCGAGTTTGGTTAGTTCCGTAAAATTTTCGTTTAAGGACACCCGAGATGTATTTAAAATGTTGATAGTCATCGTTTTACCGATGCTAATTATGGCATTTTGGCAACGCGAACTCGGAACGGCAATCGTTTTTTTGGCATTTTTCTTGGCTTTATATCGCTTCGGGATGTCGTACGATATTTTCCTCTTGGGAGTATACATTGCTTTTTTGTTTATTATTTCCATAAAATATAGTGCCGTCATAGTTGAGAATAGTGGCGGTGCAACGGTTAGTTTGGTTGTCGTTTGTGCAATCATTGATTTGCTTTGTGGGCTTTATTGCCTCGTAAAAAACAATCCCATTTATGGGAAATTGATTGTGATTTCAACTTTTTTAGTTTATCTCGTTTCGTTTATTTTGAAGATTTGGATTGCCATTCCTTTACGATGGATTCTATTAGGCTTACAAGGTTTCATCGCAATCATATTTATCGTTCAATCCGTGAAAAAATGGGATTTTAAACCCCTAATCGCGATTATTTTTATCGTTGGTTCCATCGCATCTATTATCTTCTTGCCCAAAGCGTTCGAACATCTTCCCAGGCATCAAAAAAACAGGATTGAGGTGTTTTTGCGGATGAAAGAAGACCCGCAAGGCGTAGAATATAACACGCGTCAATCGCTCATTGCTATCGGCTCTGGACAATTCAAAGGCAAAGGTTTTTTGGAAGGAACACAAACGACCCTGAAATACTTGCCCGAATCGGATACGGATTATATCTTTTGTACGGTCGGTGAGCAGTTTGGCTTTGTTGGAAGTGTTTTTGTGCTGGGCATATACTTAGCGTTCATCCTTCGGTTGATAAAAATTGCCGAACGACAACGCAAGAAATTTGAAAACATTTATGGTTATTGTGTCGTTTATATTTTCATCATACACGTAGCCATCAACGTTGGAATGGTGTTGGGATTGTTGCCCGTGATTGGAATCCCGCTACCATTTTTTAGTTACGGCGGTTCATCGTTGTTGGGTTCAACGATACTTTTGTTTGTTTTATTGCGTTTTGATGCAACCCGTTTAACCAAATTACAGTAACGATGGCAAAACATAATGAAATCGGACATTTAGGCGAAAGTATCGCAGAGAATTTGCTTTTGGAAAAAGGCTATACTATCTTGGAGCGAAATTGGAACTTCCGTCATTTGGAGATTGATCTCATCGCAAAAAAAGATCCGTATCTCGCCATCGTTGAAGTCAAAACCCGCACGAGTACGTACGCCGAAAAAATGCCCTACGAATATGTAGACCAACAAAAACGGAAGAACTTAGTCATTGCGGGCAATGCGTACATCCAGATGAAAGAATTGGATTTGTTCCTTCGTTTTGACATCATCAGCGTTTTGTTGGATAATAGTGCGACCAAAATTTTGGATATAAAACATCTTGAGGGGGCTTTTGTCCCACCTTTGCAAACAGTAAATTGAACGATGCAGGAATTTAACTATGATATTGTCGTGATTGGTGCGGGGCACGCAGGTTGTGAAGCCGCGTGTGCTTGTGCGAAGTTGGGGAGCAAGACGTTGCTGATAACGATGAACATGAACACCATCGGGCAGATGAGTTGCAATCCGGCAGTCGGTGGAATCGCCAAAGGACAAATCGTACGCGAGATTGATGCACTTGGTGGTGAAATGGGGAAAGTTACGGACAACTCGTCGATTCAATTTCGGATGCTCAACAAAAGTAAAGGTCCAGCCGTGTGGAGTCCGCGAAGTCAAAGCGACCGCAAAAAATTTATTGAGGAGTGGATTGAAACGCTTACCCATATTGACAACCTCTACCTCTGGCAAGACACGGCAACGAAACTTATCATCAAAGATAATAAAATTTGTGGCGTTGAAACCGCATTGGGTGTGAAGGTTCATTGTCAAGCCGTCGTTTTGACGAATGGTACTTTTTTGAATGGCTTGCTTCATTTTGGCGAAGTGCAAATCAAAGGTGGACGAATTGCCGAGCCTTCGTCGTATTTTCTCACCGAGCAACTCAAAGCGTTAGGCTTTACTACAGGCAGGTTGAAAACGGGTACGCCGGCACGATTGGACAAACGCAGTATTGATTTCAGCAAATTAGTAGAACAAAAAGGAGACGAAGACCGCAGGAAATTTTCTTTTTCCGACATACAGCAAAAATCGTTAAAGCAGATGAGTTGTTGGATTACCTACACCAACACCCAAACACACGAAGAGTTGCGAAAAGGGTTATCGTTCTCGCCGCTGTACAACGGTCAAATCAAAAGTATCGGTCCGCGATATTGTCCAAGCATTGAAACCAAGATTGTAACGTTTGCCGAAAAAGAAGCCCATCAACTTTTTTTGGAGCCCGAAGGTGTTGATTCCAACGAGTATTATGTGAATGGTTTTTCCAGTTCGCTCCCGCTCGAATATCAGATGAACGCTTTGCACACCATCGAAGGTTTGGAGCATTGTATCCTCTACCGTCCAGGCTATGCGATTGAATATGACTTTTTTGACCCGACACAATTATATCATACGCTCGAAACCAAGATTGTGCAAAATTTATTTTTTGCGGGACAAATCAATGGTACGACTGGTTACGAGGAAGCAGCAGGTCAGGGAATTATTGCAGGCATCAACGCACACCGCAAAATCAACCGACAATCCGAATTTGTGTTAAAACGGGAAGAAAGTTATATCGGTGTTTTGATTGACGATTTGGTAACCAAAGGTGTGGACGAGCCGTATCGTATGTTTACCTCGCGGGCAGAATATCGGATTTTGTTGCGACAGGATAATGCCGATTTGCGGTTAACCCCCAAAGGGATGGAGATTGGTTTGGTGGATTCGTATCGCGAACAACTTTTCCAATACAAACAAACGGCGATTAAAAACTTAGAAGATTTTTTGAGCAATCAAACGATTAAGCCAAATGAAATAAATGTTTTTTTGGAGAGCATACAAGAAAGTCCTATCCATCAACCGAGCAAACTATCGGATTTGATTTTACGACCGAATATTAATATCTTTTCTTTGACAGCACAGATTTCTGCATTGCAAAATTATGTGGACAATATCGAACGAGTTCAAAACGAGGTTATGGAAGAAACCGAAATTAACATAAAATACAAAGGTTATATTGAGCGGGAACAAATTACTATCAATAAGATGCACCGTTTGGAAAATATAAAAATTCCACACAACATAGAATATAGCACCATATTATCATTGTCAACTGAATCGCGACAAAAATTAGATGCAATAAAACCAAAGACAATTTTGGAAGCATCGCGAATACCGGGAGTTAGCCCCAATGATATAAATGTGCTACTCGTAAAATTTGGACGTTAAATAAAATGTTCCACGTGGAACATAAGAAAAATAAAAAGTTATGAGTATAGATTTATTAAAACAGTCAATTAGAAGCATTGAAAATTTTCCGAAGCCGGGAGTAAGTTTTGCGGACATAACTCCTTTGCTATCTAATCCTCAACAGTTGAAAGAGTTGCAGAGTTTAATCGGGACTCACTATGCCAACTGCAATATAACCAAAGTGGTTGGATTGGAGTCGCGTGGGTTCTTTTTTGCACCAGCCATCGCTATGGGAATTGGAGCGGGTTTTGTTCCAGCACGCAAACCGGGGAAGTTGCCTTTTCAAACTATCGGCATAGAGTACGAAAAAGAGTACGGCAAGGATAAAATCGAGATTCATGTTGATGCTATAAACGAAAATGATGTCGTGCTTATACATGATGATGTGTTGGCAACAGGCGGAACAATCAATGCGGCCATTGAGTTGGTGAAGAAATGTAATGTGAAAAAAATCTATGTCAATTTTATTGTTGAGATAACTGCGTTGCAAGGACGCGATAAAATTCAACAAGGCGTTGACGTGATGTCGCTCATTAAGTTATAGATGGCAAAGCATTCGGACATAGTAGAAAAAATAAAATATATCCCCGAACAACCGGGCGTATATCAGTACATTGATAACCACAATAAAATCATCTATGTCGGGAAGGCAAAGAATTTAAAAAGACGCGTTTCGAGTTATTTTCAACACGACCGACAAACCATCAAGACGCGAAGATTGGTTTCTGAGATTTGCGACTTACGGTATATCGTAACGACATCCGAGCAAGATGCGTTTTTGTTGGAAAACAACTTAATCAAAAAGTTTCAACCCAAGTATAACATCTTGCTCAAAGACGGCAAGAGTTATCCGAAAATTTTAATCACCAAAGAAAATTATCCGCGTGTAATCAAGGTGCGGAACACAAAAAAGTATAAAGGGGAGATTTTTGGTCCCTTTACGTTTGGGTATGCATTGGACTTGTTATTACAAATCATTTATCAACTTTATCCGTTGCGGACATGTGCACAGGTTTTGGACAAAGAAAAAATTGCTCAACATAAATACAAAGTTTGCCTGAAATATCATATCAAGAAATGCTGTGGTGTTTGTGAAGATAAAATTAGCGAAGAAGAATATCTCAAATACATTGAGGACGTTAAAAAAATCATTCAAGGCGATGGGCAAGTGATTATCCACGAACTGAATCAAAAAATGCGATTGGCGTCTGAAAAAATGGAATACGAACAGGCAGACGATTTGTACAAAAAGATTCAACTGCTAGAAAAGTTTCGGAGCAAGACTATCATTTGCGAGACAAACATTACCGATTTGGACGTTTTTGGTTACGAAGAAACAGACGAAACGGCATATATTTCGATGCTCAAAATCCATAACGGAAGTATCGTGCAAGGGCAAGTGATTGAGTACAAGAAACGGAACGCTGAAAAGGAAGAGATTTTGTCGCACGCCATCATGGAGTTGCGGATGTTGCTGGGGAGCGAAGCGAAAAACATTCTTGTACCGTTTATGCCCGATTTTGTGCAAGAAAACATCAATGCCAAGATACCACAGATTGGCGACAAAAAACAGATTTTGGATATTGCCAACAAGACTGCCATTGAATACAAAAACGAAGCCGTCCGAATCAACGACAAGAAAAATTCCGAAAATAAATCCAAACGTATTTTGGAAAAACTGCAACAACTATTGCAACTGCCCACGTTGCCGAACCATATTGAGAGTTTTGATATTTCAAACATTCAAGGTAGTAACTCGACTGGCTGTTGTGTGGTTTATAAAAATGCCAAAGCGAGCAAAAAAGATTACAAAAAATATATCATCAAAACCATTATCGGTGCAGACGACTATGGCAGCACGCAAGAAATAATCCATCGAAGATATTCGCGAGCGATTGAAGAAAATACCGAACTGCCGAACCTGATTATTGCGGACGGTGGTTTGGGACAAATGAATGCCATCAAAAAAGGACTGCACGAACTGAGTTTGGATATTCCTGTTTTGGGACTCAAAAAGAACAAACACCACAAGACCAACACGCTCATCTATGGCGAAGAAGCCCAAGAAATAAGTTTGAGTCCCAACGACGAGCTATTCCATTTTTTGGCACAAATACAAGATGAGGTGCACCGTTTTACCATCAGTTTCCATCGCCAGAAACGGAGCAAAGCACAAGTTAAAAGTGAATTGGACGAAATTAAAGGTATCGGCATCAATACAAAGCAACTACTTTTGAAACATTTCAAAGGGATAAATAAAATCAAAAATGCGGAGTTGAAAGAGTTGGCTGAGATTTGCGGAAACAAAAAAGCCGAAATAATTTATCAACATTTTCATGGCAACGAAGCATAATTTTTGTATATTCGCCGAATGAAATACGAGATAATCAAAAATAACGAAAGCATTTTTCTGCAAACACAAGAGGGCAAACGTGTAGATATTGTTACGCTCATCAAGGAAAGCAACAAACGTATTTTTTGTTTTGACGGACCGATGGGAGTTGGCAAAACGACACTCATCAAGCAAATCTGCGAGGAGATGCATGTTGTGGATTATGTGAACAGTCCGACTTTTTCGATCGTCAATGTTTACGAGACGCAAGACAAACAAGAAATTTATCACATTGATTTGTACCGTTTGAAAAACATGCAAGAGGCGATGGATATTGGCATTGAAGATTATCTGTATTCCAACCAGTATTGTTTTATCGAGTGGCCGAACCTCATCAAAGATATTCTGCCAGAAGATAGTGTTTTTTGGAGGTTGGAGGAAGAAGATGGGAAACGATTTTTAACAACAATATGAAACAAAAAATAGTACATATTATATTGTGCCTTTTTTTATGTTCGTTGGACGGTTTTTCTCAAGGCTTGCCACATACGGATTTCTTGCGAATAAAATCGGGATATATCGAACAGGTTGATAGTTATCTCAGTCCGTTGATTTACGATGGGATTTATATCGGTTTGAGCAACGAATGGTTTCAACCTTTCCGCAAAAAGAAAGAAGAAATTCCGAATTGGTCGCACGAAGGTGGTTTTGAGGCGGGCTTTGCACAAATGTATAATCCGATGAAATCAAACTTAATTCGAGCCGTTTATTTGCATACCGAATGGGGACCGTTGTATAAAGCAGTGGATATTAAAAATTTTAATTTGTTCGTATCGCCGATTGTTAATTTTGACTGGCATTTTCGTTTTCAAATCAATAACGTGAATAAGCCGTTTTCAACGGATGTTGGTTTGGATTTATCGGCATTTTTGAAATTGGATTATACGCTTGTTCGTAAGAAAAAATACCGATTCAATTACGATTTGAAATGGAATGTCGTTGGAACCGATTATTTGTTGGATTATTGGCAAAATTATTACGAAGTAATTAACGAGATCTATAACGAAACGGACAACATTGGAAAAAACTTTCGATTGGCAGGACTTTGGAATCGTCAAAACATCAAACAAGAATTTTCGGTCGATTTCATCTTCAACAAAGTCGGAGTGAAAGTGGGTATAAATCATAATTACAACCACACTTTCGGGAAAAATATAACAATGGAACGCAATATGGTAAATTTGGTTGTTGGACTTATTTTTTGTTACGAATATAAAACGTTATGAAATCAAAAATTCTATACATATTTGTGCTGATTGCTTGCTGGGGTTGCAAGGTGGAAAGCGAATTGGATTACCCAAATACACCACAAGGGAACATTGAGGCTTTGTGGAATATGATTGACACGAAGTATTGTTTTATTGAGGAAAAATGCCCAACATGGTCAGAACTTCTGCCCGAATACCTCGAAAAAGCCAATAAAATAGCCGCTGATGATGAGTTTGCACTTTTTGATTTATGCTGCGAATTGCTTGATACGCTGAACGATGGACATGTCAATATCTTCACGTCTTTTGAATACTACATTTGCAGAAAATGGTTCGAAAAATATCCCAAGAATTATAACTGGGATATTATCAAAGAAAAATATCTAACTGATTATAAATCAATAAGTAGCATGCAGTACGACATCATCCATGACAGTATCGGTTACATTTCTTATAGTTCCTTTTCAGACAAATTTTCAGAGGCCAATATCTACTATATTTTAACGTATTTTGCTGATTGTAAAGCAATTATATTAGATGTCCGTAATAATGGTGGAGGTGCATTGACTAATGCCGAAAAGTTAGCCTCTATTTTTACGGACGAAGACGTGCATGTCGGTTATATCCAGCATAAAACGGGCAAAAACCACAACGATTTTTCGGAACTGAGTGAAATGTACATCAAAAAAGATGTAAGCAAAAATAAATGGAAACGTCCCGTGATTGTCTTGTGCAACCGACATAGTTACTCGGCAACCAATTATTTCATCAACGCTTGTCGGTATTTAAAAAACGTGCGAATTATAGGTGGAAAATCGGGTGGAGGAGGAGGTATTCCGATGAGTTATGAGATGCCGAATGGTTGGTTGGTACGATTTTCGAGCGTACGAATGTTAGATGTGGAAAAAAAGAGCATTGAAGACGGAATAATGCCTTGGATAGAGGTTAATTGCGTGAATGAAGGCAAAGATGACATCCTTGAAAAAGCCATTGAAATTATTGAAAAGATATGATTGAAGCGAAAAACATATACAAAAATTACGGCTCTGTGGAGGTGCTCAAAGGCATCAATTTGCACATTGCAGAAGGCGAAATTGTAAGTATTATCGGCAAAAGTGGTGCGGGCAAAACGACTCTTTTGCAGATTCTCGGCTTGCTTGATGCACCAACTAATGCCAAGCAAAATGGCAGTTTTTTAGGCATTAACGGTGAGCAAAATGTTTTTGACATTAGCGAAGAAGCAAAGGCAAAAGTGCGAAACTACAACATTGGTTTTATTTTTCAGCAACACCAACTGATTCCTGAGTTTACGGCTCTCGAAAACATCCTCATTCCCGTTTATATCGCCAAACAAGACATCAAAGAGTATCAAAAAACGGCGATAGAGATAGCGACCAAACTTAACATCAACCACCGCTTGGAACATAAGCCGAATCAACTCTCAGGTGGCGAAAAGCAACGCATCGCTGTCATTCGCTCGCTCATCATGAACCCAAAAATCATCCTTGCAGACGAACCAACGGGCAGTTTGGATAGCAAAAACAAAATCGAATTGCAAAACATACTTTGGAACATCCGTGATGAATACAAAAAAACGATTGTCATCGTGACACACGACAAAGAATTGGCTCAGAAAAGTGATAGAATAATTGAAATACAAGATGGAAAAATTTATGAAAAATAAGTGTTTGTTGGCACTACTTGCGTGCTTGTTGTTGATAAGTTGCGGGAAAAGAAACTATTTCCCAAAAGAGATTGAACAAAAACAAATCGAAATCGTTCGCTTTGACCAGCAACTATTGGCTGTTAACGAAAGCAACGCCCAAGAGCAAGTGCGAGAGTTGTACAAAAGTGATTTTATGCCCTATTTTATGGAAGATATTTTGGGCATCCGAACCTACGATACAGCGTACATGGTAGAGGCTCTTCCGAAGTTTTTGGAGGACACAATCTACCAATTTAAGCAAACCAACCAACTCGCCAAAGCGGAGTACGAAAACATTGACACCATTCAGCAGGAACTGAACAGTGCGTTTTCAAAAATAAGCTACTTGTACCCCGAGTTTGTTCTGCCGAAAATCTACTTTTTCTTGTCGGGTTTTAATGCCTCGATTTACTTCTTTGAGGATAATATCGCGGTAGGTGTGGATATGTATTTAGGCAGCGATTACCCACTATATAGTCAGGTTGTTTACGAATATCAGAAAAAAACGATGAAGAAAGAGTGCGTTTCGTTGGACATCGTCAGTGCGTATTTATTCAAAAACATTCCTTACACTAGCACCGAACACCGACTTATAGAACAGATGCTTTATCGTGGCAAGATTATGTACCTTTTGCAACTGCTTTTTCCCGAAAAATCCGAAGCCGAAATAATGGGTTACACCGAAGAGCAAGTCAAGTGGTGCAGAGAATATGAGCGTCCGATTTGGAATAAGGTGATTGAGAAAGGTGATTTGTTCAAAAACGACCATCTGCTCATCAATTCTTACCTCAATGATGGACCTTTTACAGCCGAGATTTCGCAAGAATCGCCGGGTCGACTTGGAACGTGGATGGGGATGAAAGTCATTGAAAGTTATTTTTACTACAACCGAAAGGCGACCATCCAAGAAGTGATGGCAGAAGGCGATGCAAAACAAATAATCAAAAAAAGTAAATACGACCCATAATGAACCGAAACGATTTCCCGATACTTGCTAAAAAAATAAATAACAAGCCGTTCATTTATTTTGACAATGCTGCCACTGCCCAAAAGCCACAAGTGGTCATTAATGCCATCCAATTTGCCTACGAAAATTGCAATGCCAACATTCATCGTGGCGTATATTATTTGAGCAATTTGGCGACACAAAACCACGAATGGGCGAGGGAAAAAGTGGCGAGTTTTTTTGGGGCAAAAAGCAAAAACGAAATCATTTTTACCAAAGGAACGACCGATGGAATCAACACAATTGCACATCTGTTGGAGGAAAATAAACTGATTCAAAAAGACGATGAAATCATCATTTCTTACATGGAACACCATTCCAACATCGTCCCTTGGCAAATGCTGTGCGAACGAACGGGTGCAAAACTCAAAATTATTCCGTTGAAATCGGACTTAACGCTCGATTTTGAGTCGTTCAAATCGTTGATAAATGAGCATACCAAACTCGTTTCCATCGCACAAATCAGCAACGTGTTGGGCATTTGTAATCCTGTCGATGAAATCGTAAAAGAATGCAAAAAAAAGGATATTCTTGTGTGCGTTGACGGAGCACAGTCGGCACCGCATAAAAAGGTTAATTTGCAAGAGTTGAATTGCGATTTTTTTGTGATGAGTTCGCACAAAATGTACGGTCCGACGGGTTTGGGAGTTTTGTACGGAAAAGAAGAATTGTTGCAAAAAATGAAACCCGTCTGGGGTGGTGGTGAAATGATAGAAAAAGTTACGTTTGAAAAAACAACCTACAACAAATTGCCGTATCGTTTTGAAGCCGGAACGCCCGATTTCATCAATACTTACGCCTTTGGAAAAGCCATCGAATACGTTGAATCCATCGGCATTGACAACATCGAAAAATACGAAAAAGAACTGACGCAATACGCCGAAGAAAAACTCAAAGAAATCGATGAAATCAAGATTTATGGGCAAGGCGTTGAAAAGTATGGCATCGTTTCGTTCAATGTTGCGGACATTCAGCCGTTTGACATTGGACTTTTGTTAGACAGCAAATCCATCGCCATTCGCACGGGTCATCATTGTGCCGAACCGCTGATTGATTATCTGCAAGTGCCTGGAACGGCAAGGATTTCCTTCGCTTTTTACAACGAAAAAGAAGAAATTGATATTTTTATCAAAGAACTAAAAGAATGCGTAAAAATGTTAAAATAATCGTATTTTTCTTGCTGTTTTTCAACACTTTAAATGCAGAAATTAACATTCTTTCGTACAATGTTGAAAACCTTTTTGACATCGAAAAAGACAGCATTAAATCCGATGGAGAATTTACGCCCGAAGGCAAGCGACACTGGACCTACGGCAAATATCAGAAAAAAGTAAGTCGCATTGCACAAGTGATTACAAGTGCTGGAAAATGGGAAGGATTTGATATGATTGGGCTGATGGAGATTGAAAACAGAAAGGTTTTGGAGGATTTATGCAAGCAACTGCAAGGCAAATACAAGATTTTACACTACGAAAGCGAAGATAAACGAGGCATAGACGTTGCTGTTTTGTACGGTCAAAGAGCAAAAATTATAGAAAATTTTCCCATCAAAATCAACCTGCCCAACAACTCCAAAACGCGTGATTTATTGTACGTAAAAGCGGCTATCGAAGGCGATACGATTTTTCTCATTGCTTGCCATTTGCCTTCGCAGTTGGGTGGTGCAAAAGAAACCGAACTAAAACGTCAAATCGTGAAGAAAACCATTCAAAATCAGATAGATAGCATCTTAAATCGAGACGAAAATGCCAAAATAATCGTTATGGGCGATATGAACTGCGACCCGAGCAACGATTTGGACAAGATGACCAACATCACTTTTGAACCAAAAGGCGAAATCAGAGGCACCTACAAATACAAAGATGAGTGGTCGTTTTTGGACCAAGCATACTGTTCAAAAGCCCTTTTAGAGACAATTAGTTATCAGATTTTTATGGCCGATTGGTTGGTGGAACAGGACGAAAAATACATGGGCGTAAAACCCAAACGCACTTTCATCGGCTTCAAATACAATGACGGCTATTCCGACCATCTCCCGTTGATGATAAAGATTGGAAAATAATAAAATACAATGTAAATTTTTGAGATTATGAAAAATGAAAACATTGAACAAAGTTCACTTTTAGCAGAACTTGCATATTCATCAAACATATATATGCAAAGAATTATAACTCTTATTATAAAATGTATTAAGGAAGAAAAGCAAAATCTTATAAAAGCGGAAATAGTTGGAGGAAAAGAAGTAATTGATGAAAAAAAATTTTCAACTCGCCTTTTTAATATTCATATTAAAGAAATAGATGTAAATAGAAATTATTTACGTATTTACGAAGCATTTGAAAAGTTGAGATTGAAAGAAATAAGATTTAAAACACCAGAAGGAGATGTGTTTAGGACCTCATTTATATCGACTTTTAGTATTGAAAAAGGTACAGGAAAAATAGAGTTTTATATGAATGAAAAAGTTTACGAATTATTTACGAATTTTGCAAAAGGATTTCAGGAAGTTAATTTTGAAGTATGTAAAAAATTAAATTCTCCGTATGCCATTCGTATGTATCAATACATTAGCCAACAATCTAAATCATTTGAAAAAACTTACGATGATTTCTATA
>JAEEGL012865531.1_pt1 | contig 22708 bp, 23 predicted proteins | sample 9134231 | NCBI WGS metagenome assembly JAEEGL01 (sample SAMN16246548, study PRJNA631951) | gut metagenome | biome: gut microbiome; feature: rumen; material: fiber-attached | host: Bos | place: Iran: Karaj | collected 2018-10 | reverse complement strand
TACAAGATGCAGAAGGTCAAGGCCTACGTGGTCCTGCGCCCGGGCGTCGAGCCCACCGACGAGGTCCGCGAGGAGCTCATGGCCCACTGCCGCAAGCACATCGCCAAGTACGCCATGCCCTATGAGATCGAGTTCCGCGAGGATCTGCCCAAGACCCTCGTGGGCAAGGTGGCCTACCGCGTGCTGGAGGAAGAGGCCAACGCCAAGGTGGAGAACGCATGAGCACCCAAAAGCAGCGCATCTGGGAGCTGGACGCCCTTCGCGGCTTTCTGATCCTCTGCGTCGTCATCGCCCACTCCCTCTACTTCGGCGCCTTCGTCCTGGGATTCTTCGACCTCCCGCCGCTGATCACCTTCGTGATCAGCTACGGCGGCGCCCTCTTCGTCCTGCTCTCGGGACTGTCCTCGACCCTGGGCACCCACAGCGTCCAACGGGGTCTGGTGGTCTTCACCGGCGGCATGATCCTGACCCTCGGCTCCCTGATCGCCGTGCACTGGAAGATCCTGGAGCCGGATATGGTCATCCGCTACGGCGTGCTGCACATGCTGGGCACGGCGATGCTTCTGACTCCGGTTCTGAAGCGGCTGCCCACCTGGGAGCTGCTGATCTTCGGCGTCCTTGTGGTGATCCTGGGCTATATCCTGGACGCCCACCCCGTCTACTCGGACTCCCACCTCTTATTCCCCCTCGGCGTCACCTATCCCGGCTTCTCCTCGGGGGACTATTTCCCCCTGGCGCCCCATCTGGGCTGGTACTGTCTGGGCATCGTCCTGGGCCGCACCCTCTACCGGGAAAAGAAGACCCTTCTGCCGCAGGTCAATGAATACGCGCCACCGATCCGCTTTTTCAGCTTCTGCGGCAGGAACTCGCTGTATATCTTCATCCTGCATCTGCCGGTGGTCGGCGGCGTGATGATGCTGCTGTATCTGCTGGCAAAATAAAAGAGAAAAGAAGAAAAGAAAGAGGAACACGCAACATGGGAAAGAAAGAAGCCAAGCTGAAGAAAGAAAAAATCCGCCGCGGCGACCGTCGGGACGGCATCTGGCTCCGGGAGGAGCCCGCCCTCAACCAGTTCATGCCCTATATCTACCCCAACCGTGCCGACAATGAGGCCTACATCAACGAAGAAGTCGACCTCCGGCCCATCGAGGCCTACCTGGCCAAGAAGAACGCCGGCCGCACCGAAGACAAGTACACCTACTTCCACATCATCTGCTCCGCCATCGTCAAGGCCTTCGTCCTGCGTCCGAAGATGAACCGCTTCATCTCCGGCAACCGGATGTACCAGCGCAAATACCTGTCCGTGGCCTTCGTGGTCAAGAAGAAGTTCTCCGACCGCTCCGAGGAGGGTCTGGCCTTCCGCAAGTTCGACGACGACTCCAACATCGACAAGCTCCACGACAGCCTCTGCCAGGAGATCCACACCCAGCGCAAGGAGGGCGGCGTCGATAACACGACCCACTTTATGGAGCTGCTGCTGAAGCTGCCCCGGTGGGTGCTGCGCGGCGTGATGAAGATCCTCTTCAACCTGGACAAGAAGGGCAAGGTCCCCTACGACCTCATCAAGGAGGATCCCAACTACTCCTCCATCTTCCTGACCAATCTCGGCTCCATCGACCTCAGCTGCGGCTATCATCACCTGTCCAACTGGGGCACCTGCTCCTGCTTCGTGGTCATCGGCAAGCGGCACCTGGCCCCCGAATGCCATGAGGACGGCACGGTGACGGTCCGGCCCGTGCTGAACGTGGGCATCACTCTGGACGAGCGCATCGCTGACGGCTACTACTACTCCAAGACCATGAAGCTGGTGAAGTACCTGCTGGCGAATCCCGAGCTGCTGGAGCTGCCCGCCTCCGCCGAGGTGGACTATCTGCCCAAGAACGACCGCCGCTTCGCCATCGACCGTGAGAACGGGGAGAAGAAGGCATGAGCGACGAGCTGCGTCCCGGCCTGTACCGCCATTTCAAGGGCAACTACTATGAGCTGATCGGCGTTGCCCGCCACTCCGAGACCGGAGAGCAGATGGTGGTCTACCGTGCCCTCTACGGCGAGCGCGGCCTCTGGGTCCGGCCCCTGTCCATGTGGAACGAGGTCATCGACCGGGACGGCCGGATCTGCCGCCGCTTCACCTACGTGGGCGGAGAAGTCCGCGTGTAATCATCTCAGCCCGGAAAAGAGGTATCGCCTTGAAGCTGTCGCTCATCGTCCCCATGTACAACGAATCGGCCATCATTGCCGACTCCGTCAGGCGCTATTCGGACTATCTCTCCGCCCGGTTCCCGGACGCGGAGCTGATCGTCGTGGACGACGGCTCCACCGACGGCTCTGCGGAAATCGTGGAGAAGCTCGGCCTGCCCAACGTCCGGGTGATCGCCTATCAGCCGAACCACGGCAAGGGCCACGCCGTCAAAACCGGCATGCTGGCGGCCGAGGGAGAGCTGGCCATGTTCCTGGACGCCGACGTGGCCTACGGCACCGACGTCATCGCCCGGGCCGCAGAGCTCATGGAGAACGACCCGGACAGCCTGGTCCTGCTGGGCTCCCGCACCCTCCACCCCGAGGGCTACGAGGGCTACACCTTCCTCCGCAAGCTGGCCTCGAAGACCTACATCAAGGTCCTCAACGTGACGGGGGGCCTGCGCCAGTCCGACTCCCAGTGCGGCTGCAAGGCCTACCGGGCCCCGGCGATCCGGGAGATCTTCTCCCGGGTGGAGACCGAGGGCTTTGCCTTCGACTTTGAGACCATCCTCTGGGCGCAAAAGCTCGGATACGGCATTATGGAGATGCCGGTCAAGGTCGTCAATCACCGGGCCTCCAAGGTCCACGTCTTCCGCGACACCTTCCGTATGCTGGGCGAGCTGCGGCAGATGAAGAAGCGCATCAAGGCTGCCCCTGCGCCCACAGAAGAATAAAAAGACAACACGGCGCCCTTTCCTCGGATCCGGAGCGCCGCGTTGTCTATTACTTACAAAAATTCGCAAGAAAAATGTTGCAATCTGCCGGAACCTGTGCTACAATACCGCAGACATCCGAACGGAGGTATCGATCATGGCTGTCAAAACCAAAAGAAAAACCAACTACAAGACCGCCGTCTTCTTTCCGATCATGGGCTTTGTGGCGGCGCTGACATATGCGCTTCTGATTTTCCCGAATTCCTTTGCCCCTGCCGGCGTCGGCGGTATTTCCACCATGGTACAGCATGCCCTGCACTTCAACGCGGGCTATCTGAACCTCATCATCAACGTCCCCATCCTGGTCGTCGCCTGGTTCCTGGTGGACCGGGAGTTCGTCCTCAAGAGCGGGCTCTTCACTCTGAGCTTCTCCGGCTTTCTGATGCTCTTCCAGAATCTTGATCCCGCGAAGCTCCTGAGATTCCAGTACACGTCCGTCAACGGCAACAGCAACATCCTGGCCCCCATCGCCGCCGCAGTCATCATCGGCGCCCTCTACGGCATCTGCCTGCGGCTCCACGGCTGCACCGGCGGCACCGACGTGGTCTCCTTCTGCATCAAGCACTACCACCCGGAGTTCAACGTCACCTGGATCGGCTTCGTGCTCAACGCCGCCATCGCCATCATTTCCTTCTTCGTCTACGACTTCAAGTTTGAGCCCGTCATCTGCTGCATCATCTACTGCTACGTGGTCAGCACCGTGGGCAACTCGGTGGTGAAGGGCGCACAGTCGGCTCTGAAGTTCGAGATCGTCACCGGCGATCCCGAGGAGCTGTCCGCGGAGCTGATGTCGGAGCTCCACCACGGCGTCACCCTGCTTTCCGCCGAGGGCGCCTACACCCACGAGCAGAAGAGCCTGGTCATCTGCATCGTCAACAAGCATCAGATCGCCGACGTCCAGCACATCATCGAAAAGTATCCCGGCTCCTTCGCCTACATTACCTCGGTCTCCGAGACCCTGGGCAATTTCGTGAAGATCAAATAGCCCCCCGAGACCCCGGACAGCAACCGACCCGGACAGAGGTTTCTGTCCGGGTCGGTTTTGTTATGCGTCCTCCGCCTGCAGCAGCTTGTAGAGCAGGGAATAGAGGACGGCGGCCTCCTCCTTGGTCAGACGGACGCAGGCGCCCATCTTCTGAGGGACGTCCACGGCCTTCTCCCGCAGGGCAAGGCCTTCCTCGGTGATCTCCACCAGCAGGACGCGCTCGTCCTGCTCGCTGCGGCGGCGGGTCAGATACCCCTTCTGCTCCAGATGCTTCAGCAGGGGAGTGAGGGTGCCGCTGTCGAGATAGAGCTTCTGCCCCAGCTCCTTGACGCTGATGCAGCCCTGCTCCCAGAGGACCATCATGGTGATATACTGGGTATAGGTCAGATCCAGGGCGTCCAGATGGGGACGGTAGCGCTTGATGATCTCCCGCGAGGCGGCGTAGAGAGGGAAGCAGAGCTGATTCTCCAGCCGCAGGGGGGCAAACTCCCGCTCCATGGCTCAGGCGGCGTGGGTCTCGTCGTAGGCCTTGCGCACGGCGATGGCCAGCTGATCGGCGCAGGAGGTGGGCTTGTAGCCGCAGGTGTTGCCCTTGAGATAGCCCTCGATCTGCTCGACGGTCATGCCGTTCACCAGCTTGCTGATGGCCTTGAGATTGCCGTTGCAGCCGCCCAGAAAGACCACGTTGGTGATGACGTCGTCCTCGATGTGGAAGCGGATCGCCACGGAGCAGACGCCGCGGGTCATGTATTCATAGTCCATTGTGAATCTCCTTTGATATGATATAATTGGGCGCAACCAATATACCGCAAAACCTGCGATTTGTCAAGCCCCGTCGCCTGACAGAAAAAGCTTGCACATTCTGCTCCGAAGGAGTATAATAACAGACAAGAGGCAAGCTGCCTTTGCGCAAGAAAAGAACTGAGGAGGAAGTTACATGAAGAATCTGAACTTTTCCAAATATCTTGCAGAGCTGATCGGCACCTTCGTTCTGGTGGTCATCGGCTGCGGCACCGCCATCGCCACCGGCTGCGTCACGGGCTGGCCCAACGCCAATCCCGCCGCCTATGTCGCCACCGCCGGCGCTTTCGGCCTTGCGATCGTTGGCATGGCCTATTCCATCGGCAATATTTCCGGCTGCCATATCAACCCCGCGGTCTCTCTGGCAATGTTTATCCATAAAAAGCTGTCCCTGACGGACCTCATCGGCTACGTGATCGCCCAGTGCCTGGGCGCGATCCTCGGCGCGGTGCTGCTGGGCATGGCCTTCGGCTGGAACGGCAGCTTCGGCGCCAACGCCGGCGCCGAGGGCGTCGGCAAGGCCACGGCCTTCGGGATCGAAGCGATCCTGACCTTCATCTTCGTCCTGACCATCCTGGGCGTCACCTCCAGGAAGGACTATTCCGGCGTCGCGGGTCTCGTGATCGGCGGAACGCTGACCATGGTGCACCTTCTGGGCATTGCCTTCACCGGCACCAGCGTGAACCCCGCCCGTTCCCTCGGCCCCGCCATCTTTGCCGGCGGCACGGCCTTCGCCCATCTCTGGATCTTCCTGGTGGCCCCCCTGGTGGGCGGCGCGGCGGCTGCTCTTGCCTGGAGATATATCTTCAAGCAGCAGTAGAGCCCCCGGGCATCGCGGAGCGGAGGATATCCGCGAAGATGATCCCATAGCGAAGAACAGTATTACGCCGTTCTGTCAGATGACAGAACGGCGTAATTGCCTTTCTGCCCCGGAGCCCCCCGCGGAACGGGAAGACAGGATTTGCCGCGGATTGGAACTGCGTTTTTTCTGGACAAACGGCGGCTGCTATGATATACTAATCTATAAGGTATATGACAGGAACTGTCGTGTTTTCCCCGCAGCCGGACGACGGACTGTCTTTTTGCGCCGGGAATTCAACTTTTGGGAAGGGAAGTGTGATCGTGCTGCAACGAAGAGAACAATGGAAAGCTTCGGTCATCCGCATACTGCCTGTTCTGATTCTGATTTACTGTATTCTTCAGCCGATTCTGGACGTCGTGGGATACTGGCAGACGATCCGGAAGCTCGGCAACACGGTGACGATGGCCGTTCGGATGCTCCTGCTGGGAGGCTCCGTCCTGCTGGGCTTCCTGCTGTCGGATCGGAAGAAGTATTACTTCCTCCTCGCCGGCGTCCTTGCAGCGCTGACGGGGCTGCACGTCGCGGCGAATCTTCCCGGCGGCTATGAGCAGCCGGTGCAGGATCTTGTCAATCTCGTCCGCATCTTCCTGATGCCGATGACGGTCGTCTGTTTCATCACCTTCCTGCGCTGCGGCGGCGAGAAGGCCTTCCGCGCCATGAAGACCGGCATGCTCATCAACATCCTGATCATCGTCGTGGTGGAGCTTCTGAGCGTCGTCACGGGGACGGACCGGGAGACCTACCGGCATGAGCATATCGGCGTTCTCGGCTGGTTCTACTGGGCCAACAGCCAGAGCGCGATCCTCTCCATGATGGCGCCGATCGTCATCTGCTGGTCTCTGAACCGCTGGAAGGACAAGCTGCTGCCCGTGGCCCTGCTGACGGTCGCGGCGGAGGTGACCCTGTACTTCTTCGGCACCCGCCTGACCTTCGGCGCGATGGCCGCCTCGGGTTTCGGCGTCGCCGTCTGTCTTCTGATCGTGGATCGGAAGAGGTGGAAGCAGTCGCTGGTGATCTTTCTGATCACGGCCCTCTTTCTGGGCGCCTTTCCCCTGTCCCCCACCGCCAAAAGACTGAAGGCGGTGAAGCAGATCAACGTCCGGAACGAGGCGGAGATCGCCAAACAGCATATCGAGCCCCTGCCCGACGAGGTGATCCCTCCGACGGAGACAGCTACCGAGCCGGAGGAAACCGATCCCGACGACGATCCCAAGGAGCCGAAAAATGAGCAGAAGCAGCCCAATATCTCGACGCAGGATTGGGCGAAGATGAAGGCGATCTATCGCGGCTACCTTTTCGGCCACATCCAGCGCTTCGGCTATGAGCGCGTGATGAAGCAGTATCAATACACCCTCGACCCGGCAATTCTCGGCGACTGGCGGATCGAAAAGCTCAGATACTGTGAGCTGCTGATGGAGGACGCCTCCCTGATGGGACGGCTGTTCGGACTCAATCTCCAGGATATGCGTCTGTTCGTGAAGTACGGCGTCCGGAACGAGGAGACCGGCGCATGGGAAGACGGATGGCTCATCTTTGACGTGGAAAACGACTTCCACGGGATCTACTTCCTGCTGGGCATCGTCGGACTCGTGCTGATGATCGCCTTCCTGATCTACTTCGGACTGCGCGCCCTCGCGGCGGTGATCCGGGACTTCAAATACTACTTTACGGTGGATATGGTGGGCTTTGCCGGAGCCTACGTATTCGGCCTTCTGCATGCATATTATACAGTATCCGTCCTGCGAAGGAACAACGCCTCCGTCTATATGGCTCTGGTGCTGGTGGGCCTGTGGTATCTCTCCCGAAAGAGATCCGAGTCCCGACCTGCGGAGAAGGCGCAGACCGACGGAGAAGCGGAAGACTGCCTCCCCTGAGAACGGCCCGCAAACCGCTGCTTGGATATCAAAGAGAAAGGAGGAGCGGCTGACTTGAATACGAAACAGGGCCTCAAACAGATCCTGATCCATCAGCTTCCCGCATGGATCCTCCTCTTCTGCGTGTTCCAGCCGGTGCTGGACGTGATCGGCTACTGGCAGCAGAAGCTCGGCTGGACGAATCTTCCCACCCTGCTGGTCCGTATGGTCTTCCTGGGCTGGATGGTGCTCATGGGCTTTTTCCTGAGCGAGAAAAAACACCTCTACCTGATCTTCGGAGGCGTCGCCGCCCTGTATCTGGCGGGGCACGTGGCCGCCTGTCTGCAGGCGGGATCGGAGTATCATTGGATCGAGGACCTGCTCGATCAGATCCGGACGCTCTATCTGCCGCTGACCGCTCTGTGCTTTGTGACCTTCCTGCGCCGGAACCCGGAGTCCTGGTCTGCGCTGCAGAAATCGCTGGTGGTCAACTTCGGCCTGATCCTGCTGGTGATGCTCCTCAGCGCGGTGACCGGCACCGATCCCCATTTCTATGAGACGAAAAACCTCGGCGTCCGGGGCTGGTTCATCTGGAAAAGCCCGCAGAGCGCGATCCTGTGTATGCTGGTCCCCATGGTGATCGCCTGGGGGGAGCGCCGCTTTGACGGACGCTGGATCCCCCTGGCCGGAGTCAGCCTGATCTGTTTTGCCGTGCTGTTTCTGGCCGGCACGAGACTGGCCTTCTTCTGCATCGCCGCGACGGGCTTCGGCTGGCTTTTGCTGACTCTGCTCTTCCGGCGGAAAAAGCTGCGCCAGGCGCTGGTGATCCTGCTGTGCGCGATCCTTCTGCTGGCCCTGTTCCCCCTCTCTCCGATGTCGCGGAATCAAAAGGAGATCTCCAAAAACATCGTGATCAAGCAAGACCGCATCAACGCTGCCGCGGGCGTATCCCCCGGAACGGAGACGACAGACGATACGGAGGCCCTGGCCGCCGCCTACCGGTACAATCTCCAGGGTCTGATCGACCGCTTCGGCATCGAGACCGTAGCGCACTATTATCACAACACGCTTTCTGCACGGAAGATCTTTGAAAACCGCATCATGCGGATCGCTTACTGTCATTTGCTGATGGAGCAGACCGCGGAGAAGACGCCGCTGGCGCGGTGGTTTGGCCTGGAGATCGGCCAGATGCACCGGACCACGGAGGTTTACGACTTCTATTCCGACAGCTTCCGGACCGATCAGCAGACCTTTGACCCGGAGAACGACCTGCATGGAGTCTATTATCTGTGCGGCATCGTGGGACTGCTGCTTTTGATCGCCGTGCTTCTGACGGCGGCCGTGCGGCTTGCCCTTTATCTGCTGTATTCCCGACAGCCGCTGACGGCGGAGCTGACCGGCCTGGCGATCGCCTATGGAGCGGGCCTGCTCTACGCCTTCGAGACGAACTCTACCCTGCGGCGCAACAACGCGTCGGTCTATCTCGGACTTGTGATCGCGGCCATCTGGTATCTGTGCGGCCGCACGGAAAACGACGGCCGCAAAATGGAGGAGCCAACATGAAATTCAGCTTGATCCTGCCGGTCTACAACGTGGAGACCTATCTGCCCGGCTGCCTGGAGTCCATCCTTGCCAACGACCTTGCCGACTGCGAGGTCCTGCTGATCGACGACGGGGCCACGGACAGCAGCGGCGCCATCTGCGACGATTACGTCCGAAGATTCCCCGGGATTTTCCGGGTGATCCACCAAAAAAACGCAGGGATCGGCGGCGCCCGCAACACCGGCATCGCCTCCGCCCGGGGCGAGTGGTTTTTGTTCATTGACAGCGACGACAAGATCGACGCCTCGACTCTGCGTCTGCTGCGCCGCGCCATCGACGAGAATCCCGGCGCGGAGGTCATCGGCTTCCAGTTTTACGCTGACAACGGGGTGGATCCCCCCGTGCCTCAGAGCTCCGGCGCGACGCCGACCGAGCGGCCCTTCCGCCTGACCGAGCACAGGAAGCATCTGCTGGATCTTCCCTCGTCGTGGATGCGGCTTTGGCACCGCCGGCTGTTCCTGGACAGCGGCATCCGCTTCCCGGAGAAGGTCTGGTTTGAGGATCTGCGGACGACCCCCAAGCTTCTGGCCCTGGCGGAAGGGATCGCCATTCTGCCCCAGCCCCTGTACTATTATCTCAGCCGTCCGGGCTCCGTCATGAAAAGCGACAAGCTCAACCGCAACCGCGAGATCATGGACGCGCTGGAGGACGATTACGCCTGGTACCGCGAACACGGCCTGTTTGAGACCTATCATACCGAAATGGAGGCGCTGGCCGTACAGCACGTTCTGCTGGTGGCCTCGGTGCGGGTCGCCAGGCAGGATCCGAAGCATCCTCTGCTGCGGGAGTTCCGCACCTACGTGCAGACCAACTTCCCGAACTGGAAAAAGAATCCGTACATCCGGGAGCTTCCCCCCGCCAAGCGCCTGGCGCTGGCCCTGGTGACGCATCGCCGCTACAGACTGCTGAAAACCGCGTTTCGCGTGAAAGGATAGACCATGAGATTCAGTGTTGTCGTCCCCGTATACAACGTGGCGGACTATCTGCCTGCCTGTATGGACTCCCTGCTGCGGCAGCAGTGTGACGACTGGGAGATCCTCCTGGTGGACGACGGCTCCACGGACGGAAAAAGCCCCGCCCTGTGCGACGACTACGCCGCCCGGTATCCGGACCTGGTCCGGGTCGTCCATCAGCCCAACGGCGGCCTGGGCGCCGCCCGCAACACCGGCATCGAAGATGCCCGGGGGGAGTATCTGCTCTTTGTGGACAGCGACGATACCCTGGAGCCGAACACCCTTGCCCGGCTGACGGAGGAGACGGACAAGACCCATGCGGATATGTACGTCTTTCACTTCTGCTACGTGACCGAAACCGGCGAGCAGCCCGGAGAACCCCGGCGCGCCGCCGTCACCGGCCTGCCGACGACGCTGAAGGAGGAGCCAAACCTGCTGCTGGATTCCCCCAGCGCCTGCTTCCGTCTGTGGAAGCGGGACCTCTTCGCCGACGGGACCATCCGCTTCCCCGGCCGGGTCTGGTACGAGGACCTGTGTACGACGCCGAAGGCCCTGCTTCGGGCGAAGAGCATCGTTCTGCTCCCCGACAGCTTCTACCGTTACCTGCTCCGCCCCGGTTCCATCATGCGCAACGACGATCTCCGCCGCAATCTGGAGATCCTGAACGCGCTGGAGACCGTCCGCGCCTGGTTCGAATCGGAGGGCGCGTTCAAGACCTTCCTGCCGTGGCTCTGCTGTCTTTCCGTGGACTCAGTTCTTGCCGCTGCGCGCCGGGTGCTCACGGTCGATCCGGAGGCCGAATACCTGCCGGACTTTATGGGCTACGTGCTAAAGCACTATCCCGATTACCGTTCTTGCGGTCTTCTGCGCGATCTGGGCCGCAAAAAGCTGCTTTTATTGCTGCTTTTGGAGAAAAAGCAGTACAGGGCGGCGAAGGCCATGTTCACGCTGGCCGGAAAATTCAAGAAAAACTGAGAGGAAACGATCGTGTTTTCCAAACTGAAACAGCTCAAAGGGAAAAAAGAAGGCGCCCTGGCCTGGAATACCCTGATGCTCTACGTTCTGACCTTCTCCACGCAGCTGCTTTCCTTTATCGTGGTGCCCTATGAGACCCGCGTGCTCGGGGCTGCCCGGTACGGCTATCTGGACGTGGCGATGAAGGTCTGCGCCTACGTGCAGATCCTGATCGACTTCGGCTTCATTCTCTCGGCTACGGAGGAGGTGTCGAAGCACCGGGACGATCCGCACCGTCTGAGCGTGATCATGACGGCCGTGACCATCGGCAAGCTGATGCTCGCGGCGGTGACGCTGACGATCCTGTCCGTCATCTGCATCGTCTGGCAGAACTGGAACGGCAGGCTGGCCCTGTACCTGACCTTCTTCGCCGGCCAGGCCCTCAACGCCCTGATGCCGGACTATCTGTACCGCGGCATGGAAAAAATGACGGCCATTACGGTCCGCACCGTTCTGATCCGCATCTTCTCCACCGTCGGCATTTTCCTGCTGCTCAAGCGCTTCGGCCTGTGGGTGATCCCCATCCTCACGGCCGTCGGCAACTTCATCGCCATCGGGGCCTGCTTCCTGGATGCGGACAAGCGTCTGAACGTGCGCTTCTGCCGCGTCAGCCTGTCGGAGGTCTGGACCCGGTTCCGCCAGTCCTCGACCTTCTTCTTCTCCCGCTTCGCCTCGACCGCCTATTCCACCCTGAATACGCTGATCCTCGACGCCGTTGCCCCGCAGAAGATCCTTCTCGACGGCGTGATGATCGCCAACCCGGTCCGCGGCCAGTACGGGGCGGCAAGCAAGCTGATGGATACGGGCAAGCAGGCCATGTCTCCGATCTCCGACAGCCTCTATCCCTACATGGTCAAGAATCACGACTACCGCATGGTGAAGAAGGTCCTGCTGATCCTCGAGCCCGTCATCATCGCGTTCTGCGCCGGGGTCTTCGCGGTGGCCCCGTGGTTCTGCGCCACCCTCTTCGGCGAGGAATACCGCGCCTCCGGCGAAGTCCTGCGGGCAATGCTCCCGGCTGCGGTGGTGATCCTGCCCAGCTACATCTGCGGCTTCCCGATGCTCTCCTCCATGGGCCTGGCGAAGCACGCCAACTACTCGACCATCTTCGGCTCCGTGATCCACGTCATCAACCTCGCCCTGCTCTATTTCACCGGCCGTATGAATATGTATACCCTCGGTCTGGCGATGTCGGTCGCAGAGACCCTGATCCTCGCCTACCGCCTGGTGGTCATCTGGCTCCACCGGGATCGACTGAAAGGAGACTACCATGAGCAAGCTGCGTGATTTCGGCTCCCGCTGCGCCTGGCGCATCGCAAAGCTCCGCAAGATCCGCCCCAACCGCGTCGTCTTCTGCTCCTACTACGGCCGCGGCTACTCCGACAGCCCCAAGGCCATCTGCGAGGTCCTGCGCAAGAGCGGAGAGGAGCTGGAACTCGTCTGGCTGTGCAAGGACGACGACGCCGTCAGGAGCCTCCCGGACGGGGTGCGCCCCGTGTCCTACAAGGGAATGAAGCGGCTCAAGGCCTTGGCCTCGGCCAAGGTCTGGGTGGACAACTGCCGAAAATACGAGAACGTCAAGCGGAAGGGTCAGTTCTATCTGCAGACCTGGCACGGCTTCGCCCTGAAGAAGATCGAGAAGGACGCCGAGGCCACTCTGACGCCGGACTATCTGGCAGCCTGCAGAACGGACTCCGCCCAGTGCGACGTCATCGTCTCCGGCAGCGCCTTCATGTCCAAGCTCTACCGCAGCAGCTTCTGGTACGACGGGGCCGTGCTCGAGACCGGCACCCCCCGCAACGACGTCTTCTATTCCGAACAGCCGGCCCTCCACGTCAAGGTCTGCCAGCAGTTCGGACTCGATCCCGCCAGAAAACTCCTGCTTTTTGCCCCGACCTTCCGGGGCGACCGCTCCACGGACGCCTACAGGATCGACGCCGAGGCTGTCCGGCAGGCGGCGGCGGAGAACCTGGGCGGCGACTGGACTGTCCTGATCCGTCTGCATCCCAACGTTGCCGACCAGTCCGCCGCCCTCTATGTCTACAACGGCGCGACCCTTCTGGACGCCACGGCCTATCCCGATATGCAGGAGCTGCTCTGCGCGGCGGATCTGCTGATCACCGACTATTCCTCCTCTATGTTCGACTATGCCCTCACCGGCAAGCCCATCGTCCAGTACGCCCCGGATATCGAGAAATACGCCGGGGACCGCGATTTCTATTTCCCCATCGATCAGCTGCCCTTCCCCCTGGCCAGGGACGGCGAGAGCCTCGTCAAGGCCGTGCGGGAGGTCCTGCCCGTCTGGGCCAACAACGGCTGGGCGGATTTCGCCCGGGAAAACAAGTTCTGCGAGGACGGAGACGCCTCGGTCAAGTGCGCGGCCATAATTCTGCAACAAATCAAAAAGGAGAAAACCAAATGAAACGCGTCATTACCTACGGAACCTTCGACCTGCTCCACTACGGTCACATCAATCTTCTGCGCCGGGCCAAGGCCCTGGGCGACTATCTGATCGTCGTCCTGTCCACCGACGAATTCAACTGGAACCAGAAGCAGAAGAAGTGCTATTTCACCTATGAGATCCGCAAGCAGCTCCTGGAGGCCATCCGATACGTGGACCTGGTGATCCCCGAGGAGAACTGGGACCAGAAGATCTCCGACGTCAAGGAGTATCACATCGATACCTTCGTCATGGGCGACGACTGGAAGGGCAAGTTCGACTTCCTTAAGCCCTACTGCGAGGTGGTCTACCTGCCCCGTACCCCGGAGATCTCCACCACCCAGATCAAGAAAGATCTCAACAAGAAGGATTGACCCATGCTGGACCGTTTCGGAAGGCCGGTAGACCTGGGCGGCAAAAGGCTCTGGCTCCTGGACATGGACGGCACCGTCTATATGGAGAACAGCATCTTCGACGGCACCCTGGACCTGCTGGCGGAGATCGTCCGCCGCGGCGGCCGCTACGTTTTCATCACCAACAATTCCTCCAAGTCCGTGGCGGATTATCTGACCAAGGTGCGCCGCATGGGCATTCGGGCAGGGCAGGAGAACTTCTTTACCTCCGCCCAGGCCGCGGTGCTGCTGCTGCGTCAGAAGTATCCCGGGGCGAAGGTCTACTGTCAGGGCACCCGGAGTCTGGTGCGGGAGCTGCGCGAGGGCGGGATCGACGTCACCGAGGCCGTGGAGCCCGTGGACGTGGTGCTGCTGGGCTTCGATCTGGAGCTCACCTCCGAGAAACTGCGCCGCACCTGTGAGATCCTGACCCTCCAGGATCCCGTCTACCTTGCCACGAATCCGGACCTGGTCTGCCCGGTCAGCTTCGGCTACGTGCCGGACTGCGGCTCTATGTCCGTGATGATCCGCAACGCCACCGGCAAGTACCCGTCCTTCATCGGCAAGCCGGAGCCCACGATGATCAACATCGTCATGGAGAAGTTCGGCTGCACAAAGGCCGAAACCGTGGTGGTGGGCGACCGGGTCTATACGGACGTCGCCTCCGGCTTCAACGCCGGGGTCGATACCATCGGCGTCCTCTCCGGCGAGGCAAAACTGGAGGATTTCCGGGCCACGGAGACCCCGCCGACCTGGCTGCTGCAGGACGTGCGGCAGATCCACGAAGCCCTCACGGAAGAATAAGGATAAACAGAAAGAACGAGGTATCTCAGACGATACCTCGTTCTTCTTTCATGCGGCGATCTTCCGCTCCGGCGGTTTCCCGTCTTGCAGCGGCGCTTCAGTCCTTCCCGCCCAGGGCCGCATAGAGGAAGGTGACGGCCTGGGCCCTGGTGCAGCTTTTGCCCACGCCGAAGGTCACGGCGTTCATGCCGCTGGTGACGCCGTTCTCATAGGCCCAGAGGACGGCCTTCTCATACCAGCTGCCGGGCACGACGTCCGCGAAGGGGCAGTCTGCCGCGGCGGGCTCCGGGGCGCCTGCCGCCTTCCACAGGAAGGTGACGACCTGCTCCCGGGTGCAGGGCTTGCCCACGCCGAAGGTCACGGCGTTCATGCCGCTGGTGATTCCCTCCTCATAGGCCCAGAGGACGGCCCTCTCATACCAGCTGCCGGGCACGACGTCCGTGAAGGGGCAGTATGACAACATATGCTCCGGCTTGCCGGCGGCCGCCCAGAGGAAGGTGACGATCTGTTCCCGGGTACAGGTCTTCCCGGGGCTGAAGTGGGCCGCGTCGGTGCCGGAGGTGACGGGAGGCTCATGGTAGAAGGCCCAGAGGACGGGATCAAAGAACCAATCCTCCCGGCTGACGTCCACGAAGGGGAGGACGCCGTTCTCCATGTCGATCTCCCTTTGGGTCTTCCATACGGCATAGAGCACCGTGCATTCGCCCTCCAGAAGCAGGGCGTCGCCGGGCTGATACCGAAGACCGCTGCCGTCCGGGGTCAAGGCCCAGCCGCGGAACGTCTTTCCCGCGGGGACGGTGAAGCTGCCGTTGCCGTTGATGTCCCGGACCGTCACCGTGTCGCCCACGGCGCAGACCGGGCACACCGTCGCCCAGCTGCCGGCGGTCACGCCGTTGAGATCGTAGTACAGATACGCGCCGTTCGGACCGAGGCCCCTGGACAGGGCCGCGACTCTGTCGGAGACGAAGCCCATGCTGATCTCGGTCTGCTCCTGCCAGGCCTCTGCCGCGGCGGCGGGATCCAGGGTGTCGAAGAAGTTCCAGCGCAGGCCGTTCATTACGGCGCTCTGCCGCAGAGTCTCCGTCAGGGCGAAGATCTTCCCGTCCACCGCTTCAAAGCCGCCGCTTTCCGTCATCTGCGCCCACTTTTCCCGGACCAGGGCGCGGAACTCCGTGTGCCTGCAGGCGGCGGCCAGCACCGTGGGAATGCCGTTGTAGGCCATCTGGTTGGCCCACCACAGATCCGTGGTGAGCAGCGGCACGTTCAGGTTGACGTAGGGGCTTCCGAAGGCGTTGTCCATATCCCACACCGGGGAAAAGACGATCTTCGCGTCCTCTCCCGCCGGCTTGTAGGCGAAGAAGCTGGAGAAGGCCGCGTCATAGTTCATGGACAGCTCCTGCAGGATATAGGCCTCCGCCAGGGAGTCCACGTCGAAGTATTCGCTGTAGTGCCGGCCCTCGGCGTTGTATCCGGTGGGGGAGTAGAGGGCCTGGGTGCCGGCCTCCATGAAGTCCGCGATGTAGTCCACCTCGGCCTTCGAGGCGTATTCCGGGGATTTGATCACGATGGGCTGGCCGTTTTCGGTCACGAAGCCGCAGAGCTCCTGGTTGTAGCGGGGGGCGTATTCGTATTCCAAAAGATAGCCGCCGGTGACGTCCTCGGGGTTTGCGGGGATCTCGATCCACTTCCGGGAGCCCTTCACGCTGCCGTTCTGGACGGTGTTGTCCGGGCCGGTGCCGCCCCGGGGCAGGGCCTCGATGTCCGTGTCGGGGTTGGCCTTTTCGTTGGCCTTCTCCAGATCCGGAATGTCGATCCGGTTCTCCGCGATCTCCACGCTCTCGCAGATCACGTAGTTGCCCAGATAGCTGCCGTTGATATAGAGGTCCACGTGCCGGTATTCGCCGGTGTTGGGCTGCCCGAGGGCGGAGGCAAACTCCCAGGCATAGGCGTTGTGGAGCAGGGACAGATCGATGAAGTTCGCCAGCAGCGTCCATTTTTTCGCCTTGCCCATGCCGAAGAGATCCGTTTTCTTGTCGAACTTGATGTTGTAGGGCTTTTTGGCGTAGAACCAGGTGGCGTTGCCGCGGCCCTTGATCTGCTTCAGATCCTTGTCGAGGGTCATGACCCCGTTCTCATAGATCCGGATGCAGCCGGGCTCCTTGTTCTCCTTGTCGTCGTGGATATAGTCCAGACTGCCGGAGGCCGTGGTGAGGAAGACGGCGGGCAGGTTCGCCGAGACGCAGACGGTCAGCTCCCAGCTCTGCTCCCCGCAGGCCAGGACGTGGCTGCCGGGGGTGAAGGCGGCGGCGCTGCCCCCGGAGGTAAGTGCCTCACCGTCCAGAGTCACCTCTCCGTCGGCGGAGAAATAGACGACGGCCAGGGCGGGGTCGGTGTCCGCCGGCAGGAACAGGAAGACCGTATCCCCGGAGCGGTGCCAGCAGATCGTATCGATGGCGGTCTCCTCACCGCCGTAGGGGTTGATCTTCAGCGTGTCGATGCCTTCCTCCGGCTCCTCGGCGCAGACGGCGCAGACGAGCAGCAGACAGCACAGAACGGCCAGGAGGACCGTGATCAGCTTTTTCATAGGCAGAGCTCCTTCAAAAGAGGGGAATGACCGCGGCCGGCGGCACCGGTCCGCGGAGAAAAAAGGTAAGAGGCCCGTGTGGGAACCTCTTACCTTGCAGGCTGTGATTTCCCGGGGGATCAGGACTTGGCCCGGTGCCGTTTGGGCTCCGGGTGCGGAGGGTTGGTCTCCTTGGGGGCGATCTCTCCGGATTCGGTGAGGGCGATCTTCGTCAGCATCGGGCCCACCAGCTCGTAGATCAGCACGGAGAAGAGGATGATGGAGCGGATGATCCGTCCCTCGGCCCCCAGCTGGGAGGCCACGGTGATGGACATGCCCAGGGCGACGCCCGCCTGGGGCAGGAGGGTGATGCCTAGCCATTTCTGGATCGTGGCGGAGCACTTCATCATTTTGGAGGAGATCGCGGCGCCGATGATCTTGCCGGCGGAGCGGAAGAGGATGTACACCACGCCGATCAGCACCACCGCGCCGTACTTGAACACGGACAGATCCAGCTCCGCGCCGCTCACCACGAAGAAGAGGATGAACAGGGGAGCGGTCCAGCGGTCGGTCTTGGCCATCAGCTCTTCGGAGCTGGGGCAGATGTTGCAGAACACCGTCGCCAGCATCATGCAGACCAGCAGGGAGGAGAAGCCGAACTCCACCTCGGTGCCGGGGATCTCGAAGTGGAGCTTCGAGAAGGCCACGGCGAAGATCACGAAGGTGATGGCGACGCTCAGCCGCTTGGAGCGGGAGTGGAAGAACTTCTCCACGAAGGTGTAGATGAGGCCCAGGATCGTGCCCAGGGCGAAGGAGCAGACGACCTCCAGCAGGGGGTTCAGCAGCACCGAGATGACGCTCAGAGCCGCGCCGCTGGAGATGCTCTTGGCGATGCCGAAGGAGACGGCGAAGACGATGAGGCCCACGGCGTCGTCCAGAGCCACGATGGGCAGCAGCAGGTCCACCAGGGGACCCTTGGCCTTATACTGGTTGACGACCATCAGGGTGGCCGCCGGGGCGGTGGCGGTGGCCACGGCGCCCAGGGTGATGGCCACGGGCACCGTGATCTTGTCGGGCATCAGGAAGTGGAGCACCAGCAGGGCGGCGTCCACAAAGATCGTGGCGGACAGGGCCTGGATAATGGCGATGATCGTGGCCTGCTTGCCGATGGCCTTGAGCTGTGAGAGGCGGAACTCGTTGCCGATGGCAAAGGCGATGAAGCCCAGGGAGACCTCGGAGATGGGCTTGAGACGGTCCACCTGGCTGAGGCTGGTGAAGCCCAGGCCGTCCACCTTCAGGGCGCCCAGGACGAAGGGGCCGATCAGCACGCCGGCGATCAGGTAACCCGTGACCGCGGGGAGCTTCAGCGGCTTGACGACGCGGGACATGAGCAGGCCCGCAAACAGAGAGATCGCGACAGTTAAGAGCAATTCCATAATACTTATTTCACTTTACTTTGTACCGAAGATTCTGTCGCCGGCGTCGCCGAGACCCGGGACGATGTAGGCGTGTTCATTGAGGCGCTCGTCCACGGCGGCCACGAAGATATCCACGTCGGGATGATCCCTGCGGATCGTGGCGACGCCCTCGGGGGCGGCGATGATGTCCATGAGGACGATGTTCTTGCAGCCGTACTTCTCCTTCAGGATGGTGATGGCCGCGGAGGCGCTGCCGCCGGTGGCCAGCATGGGATCCACCACAAATACCTGACGCTCAGAGATATCGGGGGGCATCTTGCAGTAATATTCCACAGGCTCGTGGGTCTCGGGGTCGCGGTAGAGACCGATGTGGCCCACCTTGGCCGAGGGAATGAGGTCGATCATCGCGTCCACCATGCCGAGACCGGCGCGGAGGATGGGGACGATGGCCAGCTTCTTGCCGGCGAGGGTGCGGACGGTGGCCATGCCGATGGGGGTCTCAACCTGGACCTCCTTTGTGGGCAGGTTGCGGGTGGCCTCGTAGCACATGAGGGCGGCGATTTCTCCCACCAGCTCGCGGAATTCCTTGACGCCGGTATCCTTGTTGCGCAGAATCGACAGCTTATGCTGGATCAGCGGGTGTTCCAATACGTGTAAAGATCCCATGATGATTCTCCTTTACTTTTCGCTTTTCGGTGATTGATTTTCTCTTTCCAGGCGCTCTCGCTCGGCCTGGGACAGTCTGAGGTAATTTGGCGCGCAGCTCGCGCCGGGGACGGCCTCGCCGTGCAGGGCGGCTTCCGCGGCCGCCAGGGCGACGCCGGAGGCCCGCTGGTGCCGCCGCTGCTCAGAGACAAGGCGCAGGGACGGCAGACGCGCATGCAGGGTATTCCAGGTGAGCAGGGCGCCGTCGCCCACCAGGAGGATCGGCTCGTCGAAGCCGGTCAGATCCTCCGCCAGCTCCTGCAGGGAGATGGCGCGGTCCTCCCGCAGCCGCACCGGCCGCCCCGCCTCCATCCGGAACAGGGCGTTGTAGACCTGACTGCGGCGGGCGTCCATACAGGGACAGACGAGGCCGGGGAAGTCCGTGTGACACCAGGCCATGGACGTCAGCGTGGACACGGGCAGGCAGGGCAGCTCCCGGCCCCAGGCGAAGCCCTTGGCCGCTGCGCAGCCGATGCGCACGCCGGTGAAGCTGCCGGGGCCGTTGGCCCAGGCCACGGCCTCCACCTCTGCGGCGGTCAGTTCGCAGTTGACGAGCAGATCCTCCGCCAGCTTCATCAGGGTCCGGCTGTGGGTCTGGCCGGTGTTCTGGTAGTATTCGCCAAGCAGCACCCCGCCGTCCAGCAGGGCGACGCTGACCGCTTTGGCGGAGGTCTCAAGGGCCAGGATCTTCATGCAGACGTCCTCCTGTGACAGTGATAAGACGGCCCTCGTCTCCGCCGGGATCGCGGTCTATGCGGACCCAGATCGGGTCCTCCAGGGCTTCGATGACGTTTTCGCTCCACTCCACAGCGCAGACGCCGCCCCGGGCCAGGTAGTCCTCCCAGCCGAGATCGAAGAGCTCGTCGGCGCAGCACAGGCGGTACATGTCAAAGTGGAACAGGGGAAGCCTGCCTCCCGTATATTCGTTGACAATGGTGTAGGTGGGGCTGGTGACGCGCTCATCAATGCCCAGACCCCGGGCAAGTCCCCGCGTAAAAGCGGTCTTTCCGGCACCGAGACCGCCCAGAAAGGCAACCACATCTCCTGGGCGCAGCCCCTCGGCCAGCTTTGCCCCGAGCTGCTCCGTCTCCTCAGGGGAGGCGGTGCGCCAGGCGGTATCAGAGATCTTCTGCATGCTCATTCCCCCAGGGCGGCGATGATCCCGAGAACGCCGTTGTAGATCAGGATAACGCCCACAATAACCACGACGGTTGTGGTCATGTCCGCGATGCCGAAGAAGCCGGTGAAGACAAAGGCACCGAGGACGATGGTGAGGATCGCCAGGGCCAGCAGGACCTGCCAGGCCTTGCCGCCGGCCTTCTTGGTGTCAATGGCCTTGACCAGATTCAAAATGCCGCTGAAGGCGATGAGCACGCCTGCGATCTTGGAGAAGAAGCTGTCGATCTTTTCAAAGGGAGTGACCAGCAGGAAAATGCCGGCAGCCAGCGCAGCCAGACCGGCGGCCGTGACCGCCAGCGCACGCTTCCGCTGCTCCTGCTTTGTCCACATGAAGACGGAGACGATGACCGCCACAGCGCCGCAGGCGGTGAGGGCGATTGCCAGGACCTTCAGCGCGGTCTCCAGCGCCTCCCTCGGGTTGAGGATCAAGTACAGACCCACCGCGCAAACGATCAGCATTTCAAACAGATGCAGAACCTTGGACTGTCGCATATCGATACCTCCAATCCGGCTACAGCCGTTGTTTTCATCATGCTATTATACAACACAATAATAAAAAAGAAAAGACCTATTTTTGCTTTTCCGGGATTCTCCGGCAGACTGCAGTATTCAGAGGAGAGCATATCGCGCAACTTTCACAATTTTCATTTATATATGCGTCCTTTTGTTGACAAAACGAACACACTCAGTTATAATCAAAAGGATGGAATGAAAAAAGACGCAGAAGGAGATTCCTATGGCCATCTATGTAAAAAGCGAGATCGCACCCTTAAAACGCGTAATGCTGCACCGGCCCGGCCGCGAGCTGGAGCATCTGACCCCCGGCACCCTCGACCGCCTGCTCTTCGACGACATTCCCTATCTCGAGGTCGCCCAGCAGGAGCATGACCGCTTCGCACAGGTCCTGCGGGAGGCCGGCGCAGAGGTCGTCTATCTCGAGGACCTGGCTGCCGAGACCCTGAAGGCCAACCCTGGTCTGCGGGAGGAATTTCTCCAGGAGTTCGTCACCTTCTCTCCCCACGTCGACTACCGCGGCGAGCTGTATGAATATCTTCTCTCCATTCCCAACGACAAGGACCTGATCCTCAAGACCATGGCCGGCGTCTCGTTCCGGGAGCTGGGCGCTTCCCCGAAGTTCATCCTGCCTGCAATGCTGAACCGGGAGAACAACTTCGTCCTTGAGCCCATGCCCAACCTCTACTTCACCCGGGACCCCTTTGAGTCCATTGGCGAGGGCGTGGCCATCAACCGGATGTACTCCGTCACCCGCTGCCAGGAGACCATCTACGCCCGCTACATTTTCAAATATCATCCCGAGTTCGGCGGCAAGGTCCATCTCTATGCCAACGGCAGTGAGAGCTATTCGCTCGAGGGCGGCGACGTGCTGAACCTTTCCCCCGAGGTCGTTGCCATCGGTATCTCCCAGCGCACCACGCCCGAAGCCATTGAGAACATCGCAAAGAAGATTTTTGCCGACGAGCAGGCCACTATCCACACGATCCTGGCCCTGGAGATTCCCTGCATGCGTGCCACCATGCACCTGGACACCGTCCTGACCCAGGTGGACCACGATAAGTTCGTCGTCTTCCCCGACATGCTGGACTCCCTGCGGATCTTTGAAATCAAGGCCGGCGTCCGGGGCGGCCTGCAGATCCGCGATATGGGCGGCAATCTGCGCGAGGCCCTGGAGTATCACCTGCACAGAACCGACATCCAGCTCATCTTCTGCGGCGGCGGCGACAATGTGGTTGCCCAGCGCGAGCAGTGGAACGACGGCTCCAACACCCTCTGCGTAGCCCCCGGCAAGGTCGTGGCCTACAACCGCAACGTGGTCACCAACCGGATCTTTGAGGAGCACGGCGTAACGGTTCTGAAGATCCCCTCCGGTGAGCTCAGCCGCGGCCGCGGCGGCCCCCGGGGCATGTCCATGCCCCTGAACCGGGCGAAACTGTAAGCATCAATCCGCGGGATTGTGCCAATATACCTGATCAATAAAGGAGATAAAAACCATGCCTGTCAATCTCAGAGGACGCAATTTTTTGAAGCTGCTGGACTACACCCCCGAAGAAATCCGCTATCTGCTGGACCTTGCCCATGAGTTCAAGCGCTTGAAGATGGCCGGTGTGCCGCACCGCTATCTGGCCGGCAAGAACATTGTTCTGCTGTTCGAGAAGACCTCCACCCGT
>JAEEGL010489936.1_pt1 | contig 22708 bp, 20 predicted proteins | sample 9134231 | NCBI WGS metagenome assembly JAEEGL01 (sample SAMN16246548, study PRJNA631951) | gut metagenome | biome: gut microbiome; feature: rumen; material: fiber-attached | host: Bos | place: Iran: Karaj | collected 2018-10 | reverse complement strand
TTCTTTTATAATGTATTTTTCCGACGTCAAAGCCTTTATGCTTTTGGAAATTTCATATCCGTAGGAAGGCGATTTCTTTAGCAGGCAGAGAATCATCGTGTCGTTGTAACCGCGGATGACATCACTGCTGATTGAAATCATTATCAATCCTCCTGTTAGAATAATCTTGTTGTAAAGTCCAGCCCCTCCCGCTGCCAATAACAGCCGCCAGCTGAAGAAACCTGTCGTCTGTCATTGTCCGCTCCGGGGCTGGACTTTACAATGCCTTCTTATAGCAGCAGCTTTTATACTGCTTTTCTAGTTCTTATATGTATAACAACTTACTACGTCAAACGTTACTACGTCTGTCGTACTATATTTATCATACTACGATTATCGGGGTATGTCAACATTTTTTTAAATAATGTGTTATAATATATTAACTGGAGTTAAAATGACAAAAAGTAGACTTTTTTCAATTATCACTATTGCCTGTTTTGTTTCTATTTTGTGTATCCCGCTGGGAATTGTTCTGATGGTTTATTACACCGGCTGGAAAAAGAAAACAAAAATCATTCTTACTATTTCTCTTACAGCCTTTTATGCAGGACTCATTGCCTTTGTTCTATTTGTAAGACCTTCCATTAATTCCGGTGGTGTTTCGCTTCCATTTGGCTCCAACTCAGGCTACACAGCCTTTGATTCTGGCTCGGGTGGTTCAGGCAGCTCCAAGGGTGGAAACAGTAGCAGCGGTAAATCCAAGGATTCTAAACTCCAGAATACAGAAAGACTTCCTAAGAATGTAAAAAAATCTCAGGGCAGAGGCCTTGGCAAAGCTGTCTACCCTATTATGTTTTTTCTGTTCATGCTGTTTCTCATAATCTGGGTAAATCTGCGTTCAAGGGGAAAGTCCAGTTATGAAAATCCTTATGTAGACACAAACAAATACAAGCTGCCGCTAACGGATGATTCAAAAATACCTATGGTTCACTTTTTGCGGCTGGAGCTTAACGAAAATGAAAAAATAAACTTTGCAACAGAAACAAACCAGAAAGGAAACGAAGGAAACTTTGTTGTAACTAACCAGAGAGCTGTTATATTTTCAGTACAGGAGAATGTTGAAATTCCTCTGGAAGCAATAACCGGCATTTCTTCTGCAACTTCAACCGTAATGGTAATTTCCGCAGCCGAAAAAAAATACTATATTTTTATGCCGGAAAATCAAATGAAATATGCAATTGCAGTTTTAAAATGGACTGCAAAAAAATAATTTTAATTCAACAGGAGATTTACTATGAAAAAACTATTTCGACCAGTTTGTCTGCTTACAGCACTTTTGATTATTGGAATTACAGGCTGTAAGGGTGCCAAAAACAATTCAGCACAGCAGATTACTACAAAAAGCTTAAAGATAAATATTGCAAAAGAAAGGACTCCCGTTGTAATGACACTTGAAAACGAAGTGGCTTCTTTTGAGTCAATGACAAATTTCTTTAAGCCGGATTATGCAACCGAAACCCCGGAACAGAGCGAAGCTTCTGCAGATTCCACTTCAAAAAACGAAGGAGCAAAAGGTAAAAAAAGCTCTAAGCCCAGCACCTCCTTTATTCCGGGAATAAGAAAATTAAGCGAATACCTTACCGGCTATTCAAGCGAGAAAAAGAGAATTAAACTGCCGGAAACAAAAAAAACTGTTTCTCAAAAAGACGAAGATTATTCAGATGTTGATTTTGTAGTTCTGGACTGGGGCCCTAAAGCCTCCATAGTTTCGGAAGCAGAAAAACCAAGTTTTTATGTAATTTTTTCTGTGCCGGTACGTTCGCTCACAAGTCTGGATACAGCAGAATCGGCTGCAGCAATTATGAGCATAGAACCTGCAATTAAGGGTACATTCCACTGGTACGGTACACAACACATAAGCTTTGAAGCAGATGAAGCGGCAGACCCTTTTACAAATTATACAATCAAAATAAATCCGGATCTTACTTCAATTTACGGAGACAAAATTTTAGGCGACACAACCTTTACAACAAAATCTGAGCCTGTAAAAATAAATAATATATACGGTGGTTTTATAAAGGAAACTCAATACGCCTATGACAATACAACGGGAGCCCTGCCTCCTTACGAAAACCGTGTGCTAATAAGGACAAACTATCTGCTTACAGCACAGGCTCTTGCAGAACATCTTGAGCTTTTTATTGGAGACCGTGAACTGGCAGGCTCTGACTTTACGGTAGAAGGTGATTTTACTAAAAAAACCTTTAGTTACTGGAATAACGAACCGGAATGCGATGAAGCAAAAAATACGACAAACACCTTTGTAATAACTATTAATGCAGAGGTACCGCATAATAAAATAATCACTGTAAAATCAAAGGACGACACAAAAAAGTTTACCTATAAAACCCTGCAACCCTTTAACTATGTAACAATTCCTAAATATGCAGATTATTCAGATTCAAAGCGTGGCAATCCTCTTAAAGTAACACTTACTCAGGCAGTAGATGAAAGCATGGTATTGGATAAAGTTCAGGTATACGACATGCAGGGTAATATTCTGCCGCTTACAAAGGACAATATTATTATAAACGGACGATATCTTACAATTCACAGCCTGCCTTTGGAGATGGACACACAGTACCGCATCTATTTTTTGAAGGGCTTTAAAGATATTTATGGTCAAATCTATAGCGACGGACTTTTTAATTATTATTCAGAATTCCGTACTCGCCCGGTAAAAGCTTATGTAAAATATCTGGATTATGGTACAAAAATGATGGAAGCCCAGTTCCCTCATACACTTATTTATGAACACCAGAATATTAATCCGGGCTCCTTCTATAAGGTAAGCTCTGTAGAAAATCCTTTATATACAAAAGAGTTTACAATTACAGATGGAAAAAATATGGTGACTGACAAAGAAAAGAACAGACGTCAATTTGAAGAAATTAGTCTGGATGATTATCTTACAAACGGACGCGGTTTTATACGCTTTGATGCCACAACAAAATACAACTCCATAAACTATAACAATGAGCTGGTAGAAAGAACAGATAAAAACATTCTTACGGTTCAGGTAACAGACCTTGGAATTACAACGCGTATGGGTATTAACCGTGCAGTTGTAATGGTACGCAGTCTTTCTACCAACAAGCCGGTGGAAAATGCAGATGTATTTATTCTGCACGATATATACGAATTTTCTGACAATCCGCTTAACCACATGATTGCACAGGGCAAAACAGATGCATACGGACTTGCAGTAATTAATTATACCGAAGAACAGATCCAGGCTTATGAACGAAACCAGAATTATCAGTACAGCTATAATGATAATCTTACGGTTTATGTAAGCAAGGATAATGACAAAGCTGTTTTTGTTCCTTCTTCGCACAATTCCTGGAGAGACGGTGTTACAACCTCTAACCGCCAGGCAGCACGTAAGCCTGTTCAACGCACCTTTATGTTTGTAGACCGTGGTGTTTACCGTCCCGGAGAAACAGTAACCTTCCGCGGAATAGACAGAGATCAGGTTTTGGGCAGTCTTATTGTTCATCAGGGAAGCTATACCATTACTCCTATGGAAGGCTGGTGGAAAGGACAGGCAATTACAGACCCTATAAAGGGAACCCTTTCCGAAAGCGGCGGCTTTTACGGTTCGTTTAAGATTCCAGATAATCAGGAGCCTGGAAGCTATACAATCAGATACAGACGCGACACAGAAACAGGCGAATATGATTATGAATCAATATCCTTTAGGATTGCAGAGTTTGAACGTGTAAAAACCTCTGCTTCTGTAACAATACCGGAGCTTACCTACTACGGCGGCGATACGCTCAGTGCAGAGCTTTCTGCCGAATATCTTGCAGGCGGAGTTTTGAGCGGTGCTTCTTTCGAAAGCAGCTGGTATAAGGAAGCCTATAATATTTCCTTTGACACACCAAAGACAAAGGGCTACACCTTTGCTCCGGACATCTACTCTTACCGCAGCTATTATTCCGAAGCAGACGGCAAGCTCAACGGAGAAGGAAAAGCAAGCCTTACCTGTAATTCTGCCAAAGCCGATGACGGAAGCGCTTACATTTACCGCGTAGAAGCTTCGGTAACAGATGTTTCTAACCAGCGCATAGCAGCACAGGGACAGACTGTTGTTCATCCGGCAAAATTCTATGTTGGTATAAAAAACAACAGGACCGGCGGCGGCTTTGCAAAAATGAATGATAAGCTTAGCTTTGATTATATTCTTACAGACACAACGGGTGAACTTTTGGAAAATGCTGTCCAGAAGATAAACAAAATCAAATACAGTCTTACCCGCGAAGAATGGACTATGATTCACGAGCAGAGTATAGACAATACGCTGTACACACGCTACGAAAGACAGGATGTAGAAGAAGCAACCGGAAATCTGGAAATCAAACAGGAAGGTAAGCTGGAACTTACACCTGCTTCTTCGGGCTGGTACACGCTTAAGGTTACCGGTACAGACAGTGACAATAATACTGTAATTACAGAACTGGGCTTTTATGTAACAGGCGGTTCTTCTTACCGCTACAATAATTACAATTCAGATGCCATAAACCTTACACCGGACCAGTCGGAGTATAACCCGGGCGACATAGCCCAGGTGCTCATGGAAAGTCCGCTCCCGGCAGGCGACTATCTTATTACTATAGAGCGCGAAGGTATCTTTACTGAAGAAATAAGACATTTTGATTCTCCTGCAAATGTTATTGAAGTTCCAATTGCAACAAATTATGTTCCTGTAATTTATGTTGCAATTTCTTCATATTCCGTACGAAACGGTGAACCAACCCATCAGTACGGGGAGCCGGATCTGGACAAGCCAAAGGGCTATTTTGGCGTAACACCGCTTTTTGTAAATCCTTATGTAAGGGCCTTCTCTGTAGCAGTAGAAAGCGATAAGAGCTCCTACAAACCTGGAGAAACCGCAACCTTAACACTTACCGCAACCAAGGGTGGAAAGCCTGTTGCCAATGCAGAGCTTACTGTAATGGCCGTAGACCGCGGTGTTGTAGATTTAATTAATTATCATGTTCCAAATCCTATAGATTACTTTTATTCAAGCTATAACTACCCTCTGCGTGTAAGAGGAGGAGACTCTCGCTCGCTTTTGATGGATCCTGTTTCCTACAGCATTAAAGACCTTCTTGGCGGAGATGCCAGCGAAGAAGAAAAGGATGAAGATGAACGAAAGGACTTTAGACCAACCGCAGTATTTGAACCGGTAGTTATGACTGACAAAAACGGAAAGGCAACCATAACCTTTAAGCTGCCGGACACACTCACTACCTACCGTGTAACAGCCTTTGGTGTAAAGGATGACCTTTTTGCCCTGCAGGAAGATGAATTTATGGTTCAGAATCCTATAAATGTTCAGCAGGTGCAGCCACGAAAGCTCCGCGAACGCGATACTGCCGAATGCGGTGTTCTTATAACAAACCTTGATTCCCAGGGTCACGAAATTACTGTAAGCCTTGAAACCCGCACTCCTACAAAGAATACTTCACAGGATACACGTGAAGGACGAATTACAATTCCTGGAGAAGCCTTTGTAGACGGTGACAATACTCACAAGGTATGGGTTGCTCCGGGAGATTCTTCTGTCGTATATTTTGATGTAGCGGCAAAGACACAGGGAACCGTAGAGCTTGTTTACACGGTAAGCTCAGATATCCTGAACGAAAAACTCAACTCGCCTATAAAGATTGAAAAGACCTTTACCTACGAAACTGTTGCAACCTATGGTACACTGGACAATAACAAAAAATCTAAGGAAACAGGTATAGAACAGCTTGCAATTCCTGGACTTGCAAAAGAAGGACGAGGAGATCTTACCTTTACCGTGGATGCCACAAGGCTTGGAATGCTTGGCAGCGCCGTAAACTATCTGTTTGATTATCCATACGGCTGTCTTGAACAGCAATCCAGCGCAGTACTTCCTCTTATGGCCTTTGACCAGTACATTGATGTATTTGGTCTTGATTCAAAGATTGCAGACCTGCGCAAGTGTGTAAAGAATTATATCTATGATTGGGGCAATTATCAGCTTGAAGACGGTGGTTTCCCTTACTGGCCGGGCGGTACTTATTCTTCACTTTATGTAAGTATGAGAATGGCCTATATTTACTCACTGGGTCTGGAACGCGGATACACAGACGAGGACTTTGGCTATGATATTAATAAGCTGCTGGATTATATTCAAAACGAAATGAAAGCCGCAGGAAGATTCTCTTATGATGATTATGACACTGCTTATGCTGCCCTGATTCTTGCAAAGAGAAATCCTGATTATGCTTTAAAACTGTTAGATTCTTTATATAATCATTACAGTGAGCTTAGTCTTTCTACCGAAGCACTGGTAGCCCTTGGTTATGAAAAGCTTGATGGCAATTCAGCAAAAGCTAAAAAACTTGCACAGGATATAAGAAGCTATCTGCAGATAGACGGTCGTACCGTAACCGTACTGCGCAAAACAAGAACCGACAGATGGAGCTGGTATAATTCCGACAGCGAACAGATGGCACTTATTCTGCAGCTGTTTACAACGCTCAATCCAAAGGACACCATGATAGACAGACTCATCTATACACTTTTGCAGAATCAAAGCCACGGTTACTGGAGCAATACTGCAAGCACAAGCCGTGTACTTGAAGCAATTTATACCTACATTCAGATGAGAGAGCTTGATAAAACCGACTATTCTGCAAGCGTTGCAATTGCAGGTAAGAATATTTTGAACGGAACCTTCTCTGGTGCTGCTGCAAAGCCTGTTACCTTAAAGCTTCCGTTTGAAGACGAAATTATTGCAAATCTTGCAACGGATACTCCTCAGGAAGTTAGCTTTGAAAGAAACGGCAAGGGAAACCTTTATTACACCATCGAAATGCGCTACGCAATAATGGACGAAAATATTTTTGCCCGTGACGAAGGCCTTAAGGTTACCTACACAATCACAGATGCCGAAACCGGTGAAGTTGTAAACAAGCCGAGCGAAACCGACTGTACGCTCAAGCTTGTAAGCGGTAAAACCTACAAGGCAAGTATAAAGCTTGAATCTTCTAAAGCCCGCGACTATGTAGCCTTGAGGGCACCAATTCCTTGCGGAGCCGAGATTCTTGATTCTTCACTTGTAACAACCGGCACTGTAGATGACGGCAACAACTACGGCTCATGGGGACACTGGCTCGACAATAAAACAATTCACGACAGCGAAATACGCTTCTTCTGGGACAGCTTTGGTTCGGGTCATACTACCGTAAACTTTACCTTCCGTGCCGCCCGAAGAGGTATTTATACTGTTCCACCGGTACAGGCAGAATGTATGTATGAACCGGAGACCTTTGGCCGTGGAGACGGATATCTTTGCGTAATAGAATAAAAGTTCTGGCAGCAGTTGTACTGGGATTTGTTCTTGCGGTACAACTGCTGCTGGTTCTGTTTCCATTTAAAAATCTTTCCTCGTTTGAGTCAAATCCTGTTTCTCAAGTTTTTTTTGATGATACAGGAAAGCTTTTACAGGTAACTTCGCTGGAGGACGGAACCAGATGCGAATATATTCCGGCCGCCAAGATTCCAGCCGACGTAAAAAAGATTTTTGTCAAAGCCGAAGACAAACGCTTTTATTTTCATAATGGGGTAGACAGTCTTGCCCTTTTGAGTGCGACAGTACAGAATCTTTTTAATAAAAAGATTGTACGTGGCGGTTCAACCATTAACATGCAGCTGGTAAAAATGATAAACAAGGACAGCCGGGTAACCGTAAGCCGCAAGCTTTCCGACATTTTTTATGCACGCGTGCTCGAAGCAAAAAGAACAAAAAAACAGATTCTGGAGCTTTACCTTAATAATATATTTTTTGGTCAGGGCGCTGTTGGAATAGGCTCTGCCGCAAGGACCTTTTACGGCTGCACGGTAGACCAGCTTTCGTGCGAACAGATCTGCTGTCTTGCTGTAATTCCCCGTAACCCAAGCCTTTATAATCCTTTTAAAAATCCGGATACCTGTGCAGAGCGGGCCTGCAGCCTTTATAATAAGATTTATCATAAAAAAATGACTGCCAGAGAATTTGCCGCTTTTTTACCGGTAAAGGCTTTTACTTACCCGTACGAAGCTCCGCACTACATAAGATATCTGACAAATAATATTGAAGAGGAACTGCTGCCTCGCTCAGAAAACATCCATACGCTCTCCCTAAATCTGGAGCTCCAGCATTATGCAGAACGGCTTGTAAATGACGGACTTAACATGGCAGCAGACAGCAGAATTTCCAACGCAAGTCTTTTACTCATAGAAAATAAAACAGGAAAGCCCGTCGCCTGGGTTGGCAGTGCAAACTTTTTTGACAACGAACACAGCGGACAGATAGACGGCGTTCTTGTAAACAACCAGCCTGGTAGTTCCATGAAGCCGTTTTTATATGCACTTGCCCTTGAAACAAAGGATGATCTTGGCCAGAACATGTATACCCCAAGCTCAATACTTGCAGATATTCCGCAGGAATTTGGTGGCCAGGAACTTTACATTCCATCCAATTTTAACAACAGATTTAACGGGCCTGTACGCTTTAGGGTTGCACTTGCTTCGAGCCTTAATGTTCCGGCAGTCTCCATTCTTAACAGCATAGGTGTGAACAATTATCTGGAAAAACTTTTTGAACTTGGCTTTGATTCTTTGCGCCAGACAGGGGAAAAGGCAGATCTTGGACTCGCCCTTGGAGCAGCAGAAGTTTCGTTAAAGGAACTGGTACCCGCTTTTGCAGTTTTTGTCCGCGACGGAAAGGACTTTGAGGGAAACCAGATTTATACAAGTGACACAGCCCGTCTCATAGATGACTTTCTTTCGGACAAGGCAGCTCGTGTAACCGGCTTTGGCTATTCACAGGTTTTTGAAACAAAGTATCCTTCCATTTTTAAAACGGGAACTTCTAACCAGTATCAGAATATTATTGCGCTTGGTGCAACCAAAGATTATACAATTGGAGTATGGATGGGAAACTTTAGCGGACAGACTGTAGTAGGAAAAACCGGAAGCTCCCTGCCCGCCTGGGTTGCAAAAAGTCTGCTGGATTTTATTCACGGGAATCAGGCCTCGTACACCCGCCTTGAATTTGATGAACCGGAGAACTGGAAAAAAGAAAAAATCTGTTCCTTAAGCGGAATGATTGCAGGTCCGGACTGTCCCGCCACAGTTTATGAATACTGCAGGGAAGGCAGCTCCCGCGGAAAATGTACCTGGCATAAAAAACAGGATGGCGAGCTCGTAACCACCTATCCGGCAGAATACCAGCAGTGGGCACGCAAAACAAGACCAGAGCTTTTGATTGAATACAGCGACACCCCTCTTGAAATTCACAGTCCTAAAAATAATTCGATTTTTTATTATTCGCAGCTGCAAAAAGAAAAGCTTGCAATTCCGGTAGAAGTTTTTGGCGGGATGCAGGACACACTTGTAGTTTTATATGATCAGGATTTTTATGCAGAGCTTGAACGGCCGTTTGCATTTCAGCTGCCGGTAGAACAGGGAGTCCATACCTGCACGGTCTATTGCGGAGAAGAAAGTCAGAGTATTATTTACCAAGTAAAGTAAAGTCGTTTGCAGTATTGCAGAAAATAATTCCGCTTCCGGCCTTCTGAAAGCAGGCAAGCTCTTTTATGGCTGCTACTACAGGAGCCTTCTTTTCTTGAGGCACAAGAATCATGAGCATTTCTTTTTCGGGAACAATGTCTACTCCAAAAAAGGTTGCGTCACCTTCGCGGGCTGTTCCACGTGCTCCAATTATTGTTCCGCCACCGGCCCCTGCTTTTCTTGCAGCTGCCATAGCATCTTCTGCATATCCCTTGTTCACAACAATGTTTATCATTTCATAATTATCCATAGTATTTTCTCCCTGAGTCAATTTAGCACAGTCAGCTGTGTTTTCATCTGCATTATCAGCCGCAGTACCACCGGCTTTTATAAATCCACCCACGTCCAAAGTAAATAGCACACCAAAATGAGCTTTTTTAGAAAGGCAGGTTTCTTCCACCTTTGAACAGACAGCCTTGCAAATATCCGAACGGACAATATTCATAGTTATGTCCTTGCCGGTATCTCCAAGCCCAAGCAGTTGCAGAACATTATTAGAGGCGGTACCCTTTCCCATGAGGATAGTACCTCCATCCGCTCCTGCCTGCTTTGCTGCATTAGTAATCATTTCTCCGCTATTACGGGGAACAATACATATAATCAGTTTATACATTTTCACCTCCATCGACAGAAACTTTCTGCCTTGAAGTTTTTATTCTGAAAATAATTCCCATTATCTGAATTGCAATCAAAGGCATCATGGCAACAAGTGCAATTACCCCAAAGGAATCACTGCCACCTGCACCTCCACTTGCTGCGCCAATTGTAAATGAAAGAACAAAGGTTGAAGTTAGAGGGCCCGAAGCAACTCCGCCGGAGTCAAAGGCTATACCGGTAAACAAGTCGGGACAAAAAAGCATAAGCAGCATGGAAATGGCATAGCCGGGAACAAGCAGCCATTTTATGTCAAAGCCTGCAACGGCACGCCACATGGACAAACCAATTGCAACTGCGGTTCCAACAGAAAGGAAAACAAGCAGCACCTTTCGTTTTATTGTACCTCCGCTTACCTGCTCTACCTGTTCGCTCAAACACCAGACAGCTGGTTCTGCGCAGACAATAATTGCTCCAATTATCAGGCCTGTAATAATCAACAGGAACGACCACCAGCCGCCTTTATCAAAAGCACAGGCTCCAAGAAATTCACCAAGCACTTTTCCTGCCTGCATAAAGCCGCCGTATACACCAGACAAAAAGATTGCAAGTCCCACAAAGCTGTAAATAAAACCAATTATCATGCGTACAACCTGGCGCAAAGTCATTTTCAGTAAAAAAATCTGAAAGATTATAAACAGGATAAAAAGCGGCGCAATGGAAGTAAAGGATTCGTGCAGGGCAGAAGAAATTATATTTAAATGCCCTTCGACAAGCTCAGGGCCCCCAACTCCAGCTTCCGCAGTCACTGCGGTCCCTGAAACTGAAAGCGCGGTCCCTGAGCCTGTCGAAGGGCCGGCTACAATAATCGCATAAACAACTACTGCAAGCACAGGGCCTATAGAAGAAACTCCGGTAAGACCAAAGGAGTTATCATTCTTACCGGCACGTACAGAAGATACACCAAGACCTAAAGCCATAATAAATGGAACTGTCATTGGACCGGTTGTTGCACCGCCCGAATCAAAGCCTATGGCCATAAACGATGAAGGGGCAAAAAAGGCTGCTATAAACAAAAGCGTATAAGATATAAAAAGAGTCCATTTGAGAGAAAGATTTACAACTGTACGCAAAAGCCCAATGGTAATAAAAATGCCTACTCCTGCCGCAATTACAAAGGTAAAGGCAATTTTATTTACAAAGGGAAAAGTAGAACGAACCTGATCACTGAAAACCTGAATATCCGGTTCGGCAGCAGTTACAATAAAACCTATTACAAAGGCCGCAATAAGTAAAAGGCTAAGCTTTTTCTTTTTTGTCAGTTCGGCACCGCAGCGTTCTCCCATTGGCTGAATACCAAGATCAACACCAAGAAGAAAGATTGTAAGCCCTATAATTAAAAGAATTCCTCCAAGAGCAAAGCGTCCCAGTGTACCGGCATCCAAAGGCACAATCGTAAGCCCAAGCAAAAAGACTATGCCCATTACCGGTAAAACTGAGACCGCAGTTTCTTTAAGCTTATTAAGTATGTTCATTATTCAAAGGCATTCCAGCCCTTATGTTCAATTCCCTGAACCCAAGCTACAGCATATTTTTTTGCACCTTCAAGGTCATGGTCGCGGTAGTTTCCGCATTCCTGTTCGGTTGTTGCAGGAACAGGTTTGTCCCAGACAGCTACCTTTTTAAGAACATTCATAAGATGACCGGCAATTTCTTCTTCTGTACGGTCACCCCAGACGGTAAAATAAAAACCGGTGCGACAGCCCATTGGAGAAAGGTCAATTACACCTTCCATTTCGTCGCGTATATATTCTGCCATAAGGTGCTCAAGAGTGTGGATTGCACCTGTGCTCATAAATTCTTTGTTAGGCTGGCAAAAGCGGATGTCAAACTTGGTAACAATGTCTCCCTTTTCACCAATCTTTTTTGCAGCAAGGCGTACAAACGGAGCCTTTACCTTTGTGTGGTCCAGATTAAATGAATCTACGTTATACTTTTTCTCCATACTATTCTCCAATCTCTATCATTTTCTTTACAAGGCAGGCGCTTGTTGCGGCGCATACGTCTTCGTTAAAGGAATAAGTTTTTTCAACAGTTTCGTCTGCCATGTCAGAAAGGCAGCGTACAATTACGAAGGGCACCTTATTAAGCGAACACGCATGTGCAATTGCAGCACCTTCCATTTCTACACAGGCAGGAGCAAAATCTGCCTTTATAATTTTCTTAACCTTGGAATCTGAAATAAACTGGTCTCCGCTTGCAATGAGTCCTTTGACAATTTTATGCTGCTGGGCAAACTCTGTAGTTTCAAAGGCCTTTATCGCCAGATCGGCAAGTGCTTCGTCCGCAATAAAGCTTTCCGGAAGCCCCGGAACCTGCCCCTTTTTATAACCAAAGGCAGTTGTGTCAAAATCGTGATAAACAGCAGCGGTAGAAACGACAAAATCAAAAACACCGAGCCCCTGTCCAAGCGCACCGGCAATGCCTGTATTAATTATCTTTGTAACACCAAACTTAATTACGAGCAGCTGGGCACACAAGGCAGCATTTACCTTACCGATTCCGCTTTTTACAATTACAACATTTTTTCCGCCTAAAAGCCCGCAATAAAAAGAAAGGTTAGAAACCTGCACACATTCCTTATTCTGAATGCTGGCTGCAAGCTCGCGGACCTCCGATTCCATTGCACCAATTATTCCGATTTTTTCCATAGGATTCCCCGGTTATCTCTGCTGCTTTTTCTCGTAATATTCTTTATATTCCTTGCGTGTTTTAAACTGGTTCAAAACATCTTCCCTGAGCTTATCTTCCAGATGAAACTTTTTAATTACCAGACGGCCCAGAGCCTTATAGACCATAAAGCCAAGAACAATTCCGCCTATGAGAGCGGCTACAGAAACAAACTGAAAAACATTCCCCTTTACTGTATCCGGGAGATTCATCCATTTTAAAATAATAACAGCTTCCAGCAGTACCAGGCCCAGAACTATAACAAGAGTAATAAGAATTTCAAAGATTGTTCCAAAAAACAAAAAGATATTTGATGTATTTTTCTTTTTACGAAATTCTATCTGATCTCTTTTGCGGCGTTCCTGTTCCTGCGCGTCAAATTCTTCCATTTCTCCATTCATTTAATTTTCCTCCTGCTGTGTTTTTTTATTTTTTCCGTCCTTAATCATAGAAATCAGGAATGATATTACCAGTATAATTCCGCACACAACAACAGCGGAATCTGCAACATTAAAGGTTGGCCAGCGTTCAAGACCAAAAAGTCCGTAAAATTTTACATCTATAAAATCTACAACACCTGCCGGACGAAAAACTCTGTCTATAATATTTCCAAAGCCGCCACCGACAATTCCGCAGATTGCCCAGCTCTGTAAGCCTGTAAAATCGTTATTTCTGAAATAAACTCCAAGTACAATTCCAAGAACAATTATAGGAATGATTGAAAAGGCAAGTCTTCGCATTGCATCGGGCCAGCCTGCTCCAAAACTAAAGGCAACTCCGGGATTACGTACATGAATTATACGCAGAAAATCCCCGAAAAACTGGGCTCCTATTGTATTCATTGGAATAAAATGACAGATAAGAATTTTGGTAATCTGATCAAGCAAAATAACAGCTGCTGTTAAAATAAGCGGCACAAGTTTAGATTTTATAGTTTTTTCCATGAGGTTATTATATCATAACCCCGTAGGCACATCAACAAATACGCATTCAAGACCAAGCTCAGTCTGAACCTTTTGCATAATTAGCGAAACCCCGACAGTCTCTGTTTCGTAATGACCACCGGCAATTACATTGATATTATTTTCAAGGGCAAAATGATAATCTTCGTGTGCAAACTCTCCGGTAATATAGCAGTCAAGCCCATGCTCTACCGCAGCAGTAATATCTTCGCTGGCCCCTCCGCTTATTATTCCAACAGTGGTAACAGAAGGTTTTCCTGTAGAAATTATTGCAGAAGGAACTTTACCCGGGCGAAGCAATTTTTCCGAAAGTTGTTCAAGAGTCATGGGAGAAGGCAACCGACCCTTTACGCCAAGAGTCATTCCGCGCCATTGACCAAACGGCTCACAGTCTTGCAGTGACAATCTTGCCGCCAGTCCCCAGTTATTTCCATAGGGATTATTTGCATCAAGCGGAATATGATAGGCACACAAGGCAAGGTCGTTTTTTATAAAAGTTGATACACGTTTGTAAAAATTTCCGGTTATTGTCTGGCAATGACCCCAGAAAAGTCCATGATGAACAAAAAGCACATCTGCCTTTTGGGCTGCGGCAGCTGCGGCTGTTGCTTCACACGCATCAACAGCAAAGGCAATTTTTTTTATCTGCTTTTCTGCTGGAGTGCTGTTTTGAATCTGAATACCATTAAGCGAAATATCAGCTGCATATTCTTCTTTACGAAGAAAAGCGTTAATATAATTATCAAATTCTATAAGTGTCATCTTCCGTTCCTTGCCAGAAAAATCTGCTTTTTTGTTTCCATAACCATTTCTTTTGTTACTGTTCCGTCTTTATCTCGTTCCTGCCCCATATACATTGCAAGCAGAATATCTGTCTGTGCTATAGTTCCAAAGCCGGCTGTTTTATATGCAGCAATATTTTTAAGGTCAAAAACTCCAATTACCTGTTCAGGATTCCTTTCCATAAAATCCAGGGCAGCAGTAGTTCCCATAACATCGGTTACAATAAAAATCCGGATATTTTCACCATAATCTGTATCAATTATTTCTTTAAGTGCCTTGAGCTCCTGTAATATGTTATAGGTATAAAATTCTTTTTGCATTTCAAAACGGGGAATATTCACAAAATAGTCTACCATCATTGCAAAGCGGCGGACAATCTTAAGGTCGCCTATAGAATGCCGCCATCTGCAGTCAGAGCAGAAAAAGTCTCCGGAAAGCACTGTAAAACCTTCCCGGGCAAGATACTGAAGATACGGGCGGTAATAATAGGTATCTGCCCTTTTGTCAGGAATAAAAAGAACTACATCCCTAACCTTTCTGCCGGTGGTTTTACTTTCCGGCTCAAATACCGAAAGAAAAAGATTTGCTTTTTTATAATGAGGTGCTTCATCAAAGCCGGAACGGAAACTGCCTTCATAACGCACAACAGTTTCTGAAACACCAAGCTCTTTTCCGTCATATTCAACAGGTGCAAAGAAAATTGTTCCCGCAAGCATGGCAAGTGCCAGAATAATTGTGATTATTGACCATACTTTCATTAATATACTGTAATGGTCTATATAAAGACGCTCGGAATATCGGAACAAAGCATGAAAATTTGAAAGGAGCACAAGAACAGCCAGAACCAAAGTTAGCCCCGTAAAAATATCAAAGCCCCAATTTAAAATCTGAATTATAGAAAGAATAAAGCCTAAAGGACTGAGCATTACAAGAGAATCTTTTTTTGCATTCCTTATAAACAAAATGCGTGCATTAGCGAGCAGCAAAAGAATTATAATTAATATTTCCCCGTAAAACTTCATTAAGGTATTCTACCACATTTTTTGAATTTAGTCTGTTTGTTTTGTTGCAAGCCCTGCTATTTTGGAAAAAGTTTTTTCCAGATACTGTGCTTCGCTTTCTGTAACTGCAGCCCGGGACAAAAGGCTTCTCCAGAAATTTTCCATATCCTGACGACCAGGCATTTTGAAAAAGCCGATTTTCTGCATATTATCTGTAATGCTTTGTACACTTTTGTCTATACGTTTTAAATCCAGCGGAGTATAACCTTTAAAACCACCCTTATGTGCTAAAAGCTTTTGTCTGAACAGATGATAACACATAATCTGAACCGCATGACTAAGATTAAGGGAACCAAAACCTTCGCTCGAAGGGATAGTTACCCCCATAGTACATTGATCCAGTTGTTCATCGGTGAGCCCTGTCCGTTCGTTTCCAAAAACAACGGCAACCTTTGCCCCGTTATCGGTCATACTTTCTGTCTGAGCGGCAAATTCTTCGGGTAAAAGCAGTTTTCCCCGTTTTTTTCCGCGTCGTCTTGTAGTTCCTGCACAAACCGTACAGTCTGTTGTTGCTTCCTTAAGTGAAGAATAAAAATGTGCCTTATCAAAAATACCGCCCGCATGAATTGCAAGCACATGAATATGTTCCTGGTCGTAGTCTTTTGGATTGCCAACAATTCTGAGCTCACTTATATCATTATTTGCCATTGCACGGCAGGCCGCACCAATATTTCGGCTTTCATCCGGGTGATCAAGTATAATTACTATATTGCTAAGGTTCATTGCGCAAAGCTCCGCACAAAAATCCAGATAAAAAATCCTACTGCAATCATTTTAAGGCCGGTTCCAAGTAAAAAGCCCAGAAAAGCACCCCAGGCAGATTTAATACTCACTCCAAAATTACCCTTAGAATGAATCAGCTCGCCTGCAAGTGCTCCTAAAAAAGGACCTGCAATAATTCCAACCGGTCCAATAAAAAAGCCTGCAATCAGTCCTATTGTAGAGCCCACAGTTGCAGCCTTGCTTCCGCCTGTCTTTCCGGTCATTAAAACCGGCATAAAATTATCCAGTATAGAAACTAAAACAGCAACCACACCGGTAATTATGAGGCATAGTATGGATATTTCGTTATAAATCGAAAAATGAGCTGCTAAAAGTCCAGCCCAGGCCAAAGGAGCACCCGGTATTACAGGAACAAAGGTTCCAAGAAAACCAACCAGGAGAAGAATCCCCGCAATTACACATAAAATTATACTGGAAACTGCCATAACTTCCCCTTATCTTCTGAACAGCCTGTACCACAAAAGCACAGTTTTATACCAGAAATATGGTAGAATGTAAAAAATCTTAAAAGGATTATGCAAAACTTCTACAAGCATTTCGCGTCCTTTTTCAAAGGTTTTTTCATTTACACGCTTAATTCTTTCCGAAAAAATGCCAAAGCAGTCTTTATAATACAGGAAAATGCTGGAAGAAAAACGGTTGCGGCGTTTATAGGCCCAGCAGTTTTTATCTTTTATACCATCGCTTACCAGAACAAGAGAAGGCTGTGACTTAAAAATTGCCTGAACAACATCATCTTCATCCTGTTTTGGATAATAACCTACATAGCGGCCTACTATACGCAATCCTGGAAAAGTATCGCGTACATTTCTTTCGGTTTTCATGAGGGTCTTTTTATGAGATCCCAAAAGATACAGCGATTTATAATGTGAATCAAGAATTCCCAGAATCTGAATTACTGCATTAAACGGATTATAGCGCACTGGAACAGGCTTTCGTAAAAACCTTGCACCTTTAAGAATGCTTTTAGAAATTGGGAGTATAAGATCGGCATTTCTTACACATTCAGAAAAATCATTTTTTCGTCGAGCCTTGAGCAGATCCCAGACGGAAAGGAAAATTATCTGTTTTGTGCCTGGTTTAGCAAGGAGTTCCAGAACAGCGGCTTCCAGATTTTCGGGTTCACATACATCAACCGGAACCCCAATCAAATTAATTCTTTCAAAAGACATATTACCCACCTAAATACCTGATATTGCTGTTTGAATAGCTGCAATTCCATAAAGAGCAGCTGTTTCGCATCTTAATATATTAACGGAAAAATGCACGGGACATAAGAGTGCTTTTTTTACAAGAAGCTCCAATTCGTCCGGGCTTATTCCGCCTTCGTTACCACAGAAAATTGCAACAGCCCTAAAGTCTCCGCGGTCTCTGAGCGCATTGTGGTCCCTGAGCTTGTCGAAGGGCTCAAATCTCCCTTCTTCAGCCACATCCCTCTCCGAAAGCACAAAACCTGCCGCATTTTCCGGGCCACCTGCTTCTTCCTTCATTTTATTCCAGAGTTCTACAGCCTGTTCAACTGTAACAAGTTCAAACACTGTTGTATCTATTGGAGAACCGCTTTGCTGGCGTGCTTCACGGACTATTCGTTCGAGCCTTTCTTTTTTACCGCCCGCTACTGCCTGCACATTCCCCTTTTGTGCATATTCACTTATAACCGGTATAATATTTTTTACACCACATTCTGTTGCCTGCCGAACAATGAGCTCCAGCTTCTGGGGTTTGGGGATGAACTGGAAGAGGGAATATTCGATTTCGTTTGTGGATTGCTTCGTCGCTTCGCTCCTCGCAATGACGTCGCTATTTGCACAAACTTGCAGCGTTATCTTTTTGGTATTGTCATCAATTTTTGCGGCAGTTGAATCACAGAGCGTTCCATCCGGCAGGCGCAGCGTTACCATATCACCGGCTTTTACGCGTAAAACCTGACGCAAATAACGGTAATCCTTGCCATCCAGCTGGACGAGACCTTTTTTATCGGGATTTTTAGTTATTATCAGTTGTCTCATCTGCCAGTGCCGACTCCTGAAGCTCCTTTAAAGTCTTGGTTTTTCTCATCAATGCAGCAAAATCGTTATTCTGAATAATTTCTATTGCCTTTGCAAGCTGAATATCATAATCCAGATCATAAAGCGGAGAAGTCTGTGTTCTCTGAACTTGAATTCGAAGCAGACGACGTATTAAACGCTCTTCTATAGGATAAGTTTTAGCAATTACAGAGGCCGCTAGAGCAATATCACTTTCCTTCATGTTAGGACTTTTTTCTACAGTTTCCGAAACAATATTAGACTGAATGAGCTTTGTATATGCTTCTTCTTCTTCCGGAGTCATAGTCTCTATATTTTTGATTTCATAATCCGGCGGAATACCAATTTTGTCTATATTAACGTCACTAGGAGTATAATAGCGTGCCATTGTAAGCTTCATACCGTCTACATCACTAAGCGGAATTACCTGCTGAACCGAACCCTTACCATAGGTCTTCTGCCCAACAAGGTAAGCCAGATGATAATCCTTGAGTGCACCGGATAAAATTTCCGAAGCACTTGCCGAACCCTGATTTATGAGAATAACAATAGGAAGATTCTTTTTTACGGTAGTTTTTGAAGCATCTGCCTTGAACTCCTGATTTTCAAAGGCAAGACGGCTTTTTGTACTTACAATAAGACCAGAATCAATAAATTTATCTGCAACATCTACAACACTGGTAATGAGTCCACCAGGATTATCGCGCAGGTCTATTATCATGCTTGTATAGCCGTTTTTCTGGAACAAATCCATAGCATCCTGAAGTCTGTTTGGAGTTTCCGGGGTAAATTCTATGAGACGGCAATAACCTATTTTTGTGCCTTCAATCATGCCGTATTTTGCAGTTGGAACTTCTATGAGTGCGCGTATGAGTTTTACATCAAAACGCATATTTGTTCCACGCAGGATTGTTACAGTTACCGGAGTTCCAATTTCACCGCGAAGATGACTTAAAACCTCGTTCATTGTCATTTCCGGAGTTGGAAGCCCGTCAATTGCAATAATATAGTCTCCCGCATGAATACCCGCTCTGGCTCCTGGAGTATCTTCTATAGGACTGGAAACCTCTACATAGGCAGGTTTATCAGCGGTAGATTCTGTCGGTTTGGAAATGGAAAGACCTACCCCGCCAAAGTTTCCTGTAGTTGTATCGTTAAGGTCACGCATATAATCAGGATCCAGATAAAGCGTATACGGATCGCCTATTGAATCGAGCATTCCCTTGATCGCACCTTCGTAAAGAATTTTTGGATCAAGCTCGTCCACATAATTCTGCTGAACAAAATCAAAAACCTGATTCAGCTTTTTCATGTACTGAAACGAATTGGCCTTTGCCTCACTTGAACTTTGCCCAAAGCAGGAGGAAGTAAAAAGAATAGAAATACCAATTACGCATATATAAAAATGTTTACGAATTTTATTAGTTATCTTCATACATATACTATAACAAAAATATGCCATATAGGGCAACAAGTTGTAAAACATACTTACCTCAGGAAAAACGATCTTAGCAGGCGGCCATAAACAGTTCTTCGACAGGTATAGACTTTTACAAAAAGAATTTCATTTGTATAATATATTATATTTATGTTTTGAGGTTTTGATTGACCGGGTTTTTAATTGTTGAAGATGACCGAACTCTGAATGAAGGGCTTTGCAAGGCATTGCAGCAGAAAGATAGAAAAATAATTTCCTGTGACTGCTTAAAGGCTGCCCGGGCACAATTTGCCTTAGGAATTGTTGATTTTGTGCTGCTTGATATAAATCTACCGGATGGAAGCGGGCTTGAGCTTTTGAAAGAAATCAAAGAACAAAAACCGTCGATTCCGGTTGTGCTGCTGACTGCAAATGATACCGACCGTGATATTGTTCAGGGACTAGAAACCGGTGCTGATGATTATATAACAAAGCCATTTTCTCTTGCTGTGTTAAGAGCCCGTGTAAATACCCAGCTTCGGAAGATTGAAGATGGAGCTGGCGGTGGCAGAGATAAAGTTTTTACAGACGGTTCCTGGTCCTTTAATTTTGACAAAATGATTTTTACCCACGACGGCAAGCAGGCTGAACTTTCTAAAACAGAGCAGAAGCTTTTGTATTATCTTACACAGAATGCTCCCAACACTACGACCCGTGATTTTTTAATAGACCGCCTCTGGTCCGATGGCGAAGGATATGTTGATGAAAATGCCCTCTCGGTTACAGTAAAGCGATTGCGCGACAAGCTGGAACTTGGAAACAAAATCAAAACCGTATATGGAATTGGTTATGCCTGGGTAACCCAAAAACAATCCGAGGGGGCCAAATGAATATTATAATTCTTGTTGCCGCTATCCTTGTTTTTGCTGCTGCCCTTACCCTTGTAATTTTCAATCGACTTAAGATAAAAAGAACTTTTGATTCCCTGGAAAAACTTCTTGATGATGCAATTTACGGAAACTTTAAAGCGGGCAGCTTTGATGAAACAAGATTTTCAAGGCTGGAAACAAAGCTTGAAGAATATCTATCCTCTGCTTCCATTTCGGCGCAGAATGTTAAAAACGAAAAAGATAAACTCAAAGAATTAATTTCTGATATTTCGCATCAGACAAAAACTCCTATTGCAAATCTTGTGCTTTACGGCGAGTTGCTCGAAAACTCTGAACTGAGCGATGAACAAAAATCAAATGTAAAAGCAATCCTTACACAAACCGAAAAGCTCCGGTTTTTAATAGACAGTCTTGTAAAGCTTTCGCGATTGGAAAACGGTATTATTCAGCTGGAGAAAAAACCAACAGAAGTCTTCCCTATTTTGCAAAAGGTTGTAGAGCAGGTTCAGGAAAAATCCGCTGCAAAAGGCCTTAAGTTCACGCTCAAAGAAACCACTGCCCTGGCAACCATAGATCCTAAATGGACTCATGAAGCAATCTTCAACATTGCCGACAACGCCGTAAAATACACCGACCAAGGCTGCATCATAATTAGCGCCACCGAGTTTGATATGTTTGTCCGCGTAGATGTTTCCGACACCGGTAAAGGAATCCCCGAAGAAGACCAGCCCAAAATCTTCGGCCGCTTTTACAGAGGCAGCTCCTCAAAATCAGAAGAAGGCGTTGGCATAGGCCTTCACCTTGCAAGAGAAATCATAAGCGGGCAAGGCGGGTACATCAAAGTAAAATCCACCCCCGCACAAAAGGCCGCCCCTACAGAACCAGTCACAACTTTTTCTATATTTCTGCCAAAATAATTTCCTCTTGAAAGATTCTTGTAAGAATTGTGTGTTATGTTTTTATTAACAAAGCTGCGGGAACGTGATTTTGCAATCCCACAGTTATGTACAGGAGACACACAATGGAAATTTTAAAAACAGAAGGACTTAAAAAAACATACGGCACAGGCGAGGCAAAGGTAGATGCTTTGCGTGGTGTAGATCTTAGCGTAAATAAAGGAGAGTTTTTAAGTATTGTCGGAACCTCCGGCAGCGGAAAATCAACTCTGCTTCATATGCTTGGAGGACTTGACCGCCCTACAGAAGGCAAAGTAATAATTGACGGCAAAGATATTTTTTCATTGAAAGACGAAGAACTCACAATTTTCAGACGAAGAAAAATCGGATTTGTTTTTCAGGCTTTCAACCTTGTACCGGTAATGTCTGTTTACGAAAATATAGTTCTCCCTATTGAACTTGACGGCGAAAAGCCAAACCAGGAACTGGTAAATGAAATTATAAATACCCTGGGACTTTCAGAAAAACTCAAAGCATATCCTTCGCAGCTTTCGGGAGGCCAGCAGCAGAGAGTTGCAATTGCCCGCGCCCTTGCTTCGGCACCTGCAATTATTCTTGCAGATGAACCTACCGGAAATCTTGATTCAAAAACAACCCAGGATGTAATGGGACTTTTAAAAGTTACAAGCCAGAAGTTTGCACAGACAATTGTGATGATTACTCATAACGAAGAAATTGCTCAGCTTGCAGACCGTTCAATCCGCATAGAAGACGGAATGATTGTAAGGGGGTAAGTCATGCAGGTACAGAATAATTCAGTCATCAGAAAAACTGCACAGAAATATATTTTCAAAAGCCGCGGAAAGAGTCTTGTGATAATTCTTTCTGTAGCCCTTTGTACTTTTTTGTTCACAACTCTTTTTACGGTTGGCGGC
>JAEEGL017357992.1_pt1 | contig 22710 bp, 28 predicted proteins | sample 9134231 | NCBI WGS metagenome assembly JAEEGL01 (sample SAMN16246548, study PRJNA631951) | gut metagenome | biome: gut microbiome; feature: rumen; material: fiber-attached | host: Bos | place: Iran: Karaj | collected 2018-10 | reverse complement strand
GTTGTTTTAGCTACTCCTTGGCACATTGACGACATTATAGGCAGGATAGAACAGAGAATTGACCCTAACAATGAGAAGTACGACCCAGACTTTCCGCCTTTTAAGGTAATCAGTTTTCCTGCAATAAATGGGTGTGTAGAAGTACACGAAAAGAAAAAAGGCAAGGAAACTGTAAAGAAGGTAAAATATGACTTTTTGTTTCCTGAAAGATTTACTCAACAATGGTATGAACAGCAGTTTGCTTCTTTAGGAGAATATTCTGCAAGTGCATTGTTACAGTGTAACCCACAAATGAGAGGTGGTAACTTATTTGAAATGGATAAAATAAAAATCCACGACACAGTAAATGAGTTTCCGCTTACAAAGTATTACAGGGTATGGGACTATGCACATACAGCAAAGCAGACACAGAAAGACGACCCAGACTGGACTTCGGGAACTTTACTTACATTTACAAACATTGAGGGGCAATGGCACTTATGGATAAAAGATGTTGCACGAATAAGGGCGAAAGCTCCTGAAAGAGATAATTTTGTTATGGCTGTTACTGAAAAAGACGGAATGAATGTGCCAGTATGGGTAGAAAACTCATTAGACAGTAAAGACGCATTAAGCAACTTACAGACAGTTTTAGCAGGGAGAAGAATTGTTAAACCAATAAATATAAAACAAGATAAGATTGCAAGAGCAAGTTACTTAGAGCCGATTTTTGCAGCAGGACACATACATCTTTTAAGGGGTGAGTGGAATTTAGAATGGCTTGAAGAAGTAAAGAATTTTCCAAGTGCAAAGCACGATGACCAAGTAGACAATTTCACTGCTGGATATAAAATCTGTTGTGAACAGTCTGCACAGATTATTACTGGTCGTGTAAGTGGAGTTTAATAAAAATATGATGTATAATGATTGCGTGAAAGGAAAATAAAACTAGGGCAAAGTTTTCTAAATTATTAAGTGTTTTAATAGCACACAATATCAATAATGATACTACTCAAAATCAGATAGCAAAAAAAGTTTTATTTACTCTTGAAGATGCTAATAAGGATTTAGCAAAATACATTAAATTGACTACAGGTGTACAGACAAAAAAACGATATAATGAAATAAAAAAAAGAATTGAAGAAGAAGCAGAAAAATTAAGTGAAGCGATAAAAAAAGATATTGATGTTGAAAAGTTTATCCAGAATGAACTTATTGAATTGCAGAAAATATATAAAGATTATGCAAAATTTGTAAACTTGAAATTACCGTCTTTAGAGCAAGTTATAAGTGCTGCAACCTTTGTGCCTTATACTGAATATGGAACTTTTGACAGTTTTATTGCTATGTGCAATACGCAGTTTTTTAATGTATGGGATAGTGCAGTAAGAACAGGATATATGACAGGGATGACGACAAGACAGATTGTGCAAAATGTAATGGGAAGTCCTGCAATGCAAGCCCAGTTAGCAAAAATGGGTAGTATTCAGAGTTTACGCAATTCTGTTATGGCAAACACAAGAACAGCTTTACAGTCTTTTGCAATACAAACACATAATGAAGTTTTCAAAAAGAATAGCGATTTGTTTGACGGTTTCAAGTGGAGTTCAGTGTTAGACAGAAGAAGCTGTATTGCCTGCGGAAGTCTTGACGGTACGATTTATAAGACATTGGAAGATGTTAAGGAAATGCCTCCTTTACACTTGAATTGCAGATGTATGATATTGCCTTATATAAAAGAGTTTGAAGCATTGAATGATACGAGAGCAAGTGAAACAGGACAGGTAGATTCTAAAATCACATATAAAGACTGGATAGAAAATCAGACAGAAGAAGTGAAAAGAGAAGTAATGGGAAAGGGTAGATACGAGTTATATAAAAATGGTATGGAGATAAAAGATTTTGTGAGTGGAACACAGTTAATACCATTGTATAAAATTCGTTGAAAAATAAAGCAAAATAAATAATAATAAATAAGGGGTAAGCAGTAGGGCTATTTCAGATACAAATTACATTTATCAGAAAAACATTCAAAATTGGAATAAATACAGAGATGTAGTATTAGGCGAAGAAGAAGTAAAAGCCAAAGGTAAACTGTATTTGCCTTGTCCGTCAGGTATGGATGATGACGATTTCAAGAATTATCTGACAAGAGCTCAATTTTTTAATGCAACAGGAAGAACGCTAGACGGTTTCTGTGGTATGCTGACAAGAAAACCTTTGTACATAGAAGTACCAAAAGGCTTAGAACAGTATTTAGAGAATATTGACGGAAAGGGACACGAACTAAACTCATTTGTAAAAGACATTATTTATGATTCATTGCAGACAAACTGGGGCGGATTGTTAGTTGATATGCCAGCAGTTACTTCACAAAAAAGCGTGAAAGATTATGAGAATGAAAAAATATCACCTTACATAACATTTTACAAAGCAGAAGATATTATTAACTGGTCTTGGTACATTGAAGGGCGACAAAGTAAATTAGAGTATGTAATTTTTAAAGAACCTAAATTTACTGAAATAGACAGATACAGTAAAAAGCTCGAAACAGTTTATAGAGTTTGTGAAATTGATAAACAATCAGGAATTTATATTCAGCGACTATATGATTCAGAGTTGAATTTAATATCAGAAAGTATACCCAGAAACAATGGTATGCCTTTCAGGGAGATTCCATTTACATTTTTATTTTCTGGAACTGAACCGAAAAAACCTATCATTGCAGATTTAGTAAATACAAACCTTTCTCATTATTGGAAAATGGCAGACTTAAATAATGGCGGACACTGGACAGGAGTGCCGACACCTTATGTAGTAGGTGCAGAACCTAGAACTGATGAAAAGGGAGAGCCTATTCCTATGAGATTAGGTGGAACAGAAGTTAAGTATCTCCCACTCGGAGGCTCAATGCACTATCTTGAGTTTGTGGGTAGTGGGTGCAGTCTGTTAAGGGCTATGATTGCTGATGATGAAGAAAGAATGGCTATGCTTGGAACTCGCGTTATTTATTCAGAGAAAAGAGGAGTTGAAGCAGCAGAAACAGCCAAAATACATAGTGCTGGTGCAAATTCTATTCTTGCGTCTTTTGCTTATGAATTATCAAGTGCATTAAAAAATATTGTAAGAATATATCTTAAATGGTGTACAGGTAAAGAAATTGAATTAAACGATATAGATATAAAAGTAAATACAGATTTTGATGTAGCAAATATGACTCCTGCTGAATTAACAGCTTTAGTTTCTGCTTGGCAAAGCGGTGGAATATCTAAAAAAGTGTTATTCAAGAATTTCAAAGAAGGTGAACTGATTGACTCTGCTACAACATTTGAAGAAATGGAACTGGATATTGAAAACGAACAAATATCAAAAAATAATGGTGGGGCAGAAAATGAATGATGATGAGAAAATAACGCAAATACTACAGACTGTTGCAGAGATAAGTAATGAGATTAAGCATCTCAATCAGCGTTTGACAAGTAAAACGGAAGAAATAAATAAATTAGATTCAAGAGTAACTAAACTTGAAATAGCATTAGCAGTCAATGATGTAAAAACTGAAAATGCAGGCAGTGAAACAAAAAAACATACAGGGTGGTTTGAAAGAATAGGGATTGGAGCAATCGCAATGATTGTTACATTTATTGCAATTAAAGTAGGTTTGAAATGAAAGAGAAAAAAGAAGTGAAGAAAACCGAAACAACAGAAAAGAAAAAAAATAAATTCTTGTCTGTTAAATTGTGGGTTACTCTGTGGGCTATGGTCTTAACGACATATATAATTATTGCAAATAGAACAGAGTTTTATAGTCTGGCATTGACTTTATGTTATGTACCTTTAGCGTATATTGGTGCGAATGTATTGCAGAAAAAAATCATCAATGACAGTGATATAAAGAAAATGGAACTGGAAGGAGAAAACGAAAAATGATGTTAAAAATCCTTTTTGTAGTCTGTATTGTACTTGCCATTATTGGAGTAATTGAAAGCTATATCATAAACAAAATGCAACAGGTAAATGAACAGTTAGAGAAAGAACTAAATTGTGTAGTAGACACAAACCACGAACTTATGAGGCAGCTGAAAGAAGCAAGGAATGAATTAGATGTTAAAGCAAAGAAAAGAAAAGAAAGTGCTGAAAAAATCAATAATCTTTATAATGGCGATAGTGTTAATAATGCTATCAATGGCTTGTCAAAGTCTAAAAGTTGAAAAGACAGTAGAACAGGAAATGCCAGAGTTGTATTTTCCTTGTTTTCCGTTGGCAGAAAATATTATTGATAATCAAGACGGAACTTGTACTGTACCTAGTGACTGGCTTGTACGGTTAGAAGTATATCATATTCTGATTACAGAAACCGAAAGCGTATATAACGAACTGAAAGGAGGTAATAAAAAATGAGCAAAAAAATGTATAACTTAGTAGTTGCTATTACAGGTGGTGTTGCTACAATCGCTATTGGATTTGTAACATACTTTAAGCCAGATTATGCAACAGTAATCAATGCTTCTATTGGAATTGCCGAAACAGCAATACTTGAAATCTGTAACAACTTTGTGAAAACTGAAAAATGACAATAAAAGAAGTAAGGAAAAAATACATAGGTTTGCAGACTGACTGTAAAACCTATAAAAACGAACTAAGTCAATTAGGCAATTATGCCTGCTTGTTTTACTGTTTATGTTCTATTGCAGATGAATATAATTTTACACATCAAGGTAAGCCGATTGACTTAATCGAGAGTTTCATAAAGTGTAAGAAAAAAAAGCTGATAGGTGATGAATGTTACATCTTAGACGGTTGCAAAATACTAGAGTTACTGACAGGTGTAAAATGGACTAGAAACATAGTATTGACATTGCCTTATCACATTCCAGAATCAATGTATACTGTTGAAAAATGGTTTAGAGAAGAAACTGGATATACACACTTTAAGCGAAGGTGGGGTGATACTTTAGTGAACAGTCAAACAGTAAAGTATGGCTATATTAAAGAGTATTACTGCTATTCTTATGCAGCATAAAAAATTTCGTATGTGCGAAATTCTTAAATTGACAAATAAAAACAGATAACTTAAAATGATTATTAGCATAGTAAGTGCCAAAGGCATAGGCAAAGCCGATAAATCTATACTTAACTCACAAGGTGGGAAAAATCAATGTTAGACGAAAATTTTTTAACTGAAATTTTAGGGAAAGAGGACTTATCTGTTGAAGATAAAATCAAACAGATAATTGCAGAGAAAGAAGCTGATACACGCGGACTTATTAAGAAGCGTGATGAACTTTTGGAAAGTGAAAAGAAGTTGAAAGAAAAAAATTCAACTTTGGAAGCAAGCAGGGAAGAATACAATACTAAGATTTCTGCTTTACAGGAAGAATTAAAAAAATCTTCATCAGAGGAACACAAAAAGTATTACGAAACCCAACTTGCAGACCTTACCAAAAAGCACACAGCAGAGATTGAAAAATTAACGAAAGACAGGGACTTTTACAAAGAAAGCCACTTGAAAGCGTTAAGAGATAGGGCAATCGAAGAAGGAGTTAAGGACTTGAATTTTGTTTCAGGACTTAAAGACGGATTCATTGCTAGAGTTCTTTCAATGAATGAGTTTAAGCCAGAAGTAATTGACGGTGAAACAAAATTCTTGAATAAAGAACATCACACAATAGCAGAGGCAATTAGTTCTTTTGCATTGTCAAACGAAGGAAAGGCTTATATTCGTGCAGATTCTACAGGTGGTGGTGCTAGAGGCTCTTCTACCGTTAATGGAGATTACACAAAGACAAAGCAGATTTCTTCAGCACAACTTGATAATATGACGCCAGAGCAACTTATGGAATTCAGTAAAAATGGTGGCGTTGTTGTAGATTAAACAGTTTATAAAAAGAGGAGAAAACAACTAGGAACACAGTAAACACATTAACTGGTCTTATCCCAGTATTGTACAGAGCACTTGATACAGTTGCACGAGAAATGTCGGGCGGTATTATGGCTGCAACAAGAGATTCAACAGCAGAAGAAGTGGCAGTAGGACAGGAAATTGATTTCCCAGTAACACCAACCGCTACAATTCGTGATATTGAGCCAGCAGCAGCAGCTCCAAGTGCAAGCGGAGATGTAATCGGCAATCGTAAACTCAAAATCACAAAATGTCGTGCAGGCGATATTATTTGGTCTGGAAATGAAGGCATTGCAGTAGGTGGTTCAAGAGGTGCTATTGTACAGAATCAGATTGAACAGAGAATCCGTGCAATCGTAAATGAAATTGAAACTGATGTTGTTACAAATGCAGTAACAGAAGGCGTTGGAGCTTTCTATACAGTAGGAACAGCAGGAACAACACCTTTTGCTTCTAACCTTAGTGTACTTACCGCAGGACTTAAACAGCTTAAAGACAAAGGTTCTCCAGAATCTGAATTACAGGCTGTAATCAATACAAGTGCTGGTGAAAACTTACGCAACCTTTCTAACTTACAGAAAGTAAATGAAAGTGGAAATGACTCACTTTTAAGACAGGGTATGCTTGGTCGTTTAATGGGATTTGATGTTCGTGAATCAGCAGGATTTAAGAACAGAAGTACAGGAAGTGGCTATCTTGCAAATGGCGGTGAATCAGCAGGTGCAACATCTGTAACTGTTGATACTGGTAGTGGAAAAGTTGAAGCAGGTTCAATCGTTAAATTCGGCTCTGACACAACTCTTTATGTAGTTGCAGAAGATATGGCAAGCGGTGGAACTGAACTTAAACTTACACAGGCTTTGAAAGCTGATGTTGCTGATAACGCTACAGTAACAGTAGTTTCTACTTTACCTAGCGTATTATTCCCTCGTTCAAACATCTGGCTTGCAACAAGAACTGTACCAAATGGTGGAGATTCAGCAGCAGAAGTAAGAACAATTACTGACCCACGCACAGGCTTATCATTTACAGCATCTCTTTATAGAGAATATAAGAGAACTCGTCTTGAAATTGGTATGGCTTGGGGTGTTGGTACAATTAAACCAGAATGGAATATCCCTATTCTTGGCTAGAGTAAAATAAAGTAAATGCTTGCAGACTGAAAACGGTTTGCAGGCATTATTTTTAAGGGAGATAGAAAATGAGTAATACAGTAAAAATGAAGAAAGGCAATAAGGTGTATGATATTTATAATTCACCAGAAACAATCGCAAATGCAGAAAAGGAAGGTTTAACTTTAGTAAAAGAAGAGCCTTTGAAAGAAGAAAAGAAAGTAAGTAAAGTAGAAACGGTAAATCAGAAAAAATGATTGTAGAAAATGGAACTGGCTTAAACAATTCTAACTCTTATGTAAGCACCGAGTATGCAGATACATATTTTACAGAAAGGGGAATTACAAGCTGGAGTAGTTTAACAAAAACAAAAAAAGAATATGCTCTAATTCGTTCTACTGATTATATAGACAATATTTTTCAGTGGAATGGGAAAAAATTAGTTGCAGGTCAGTCTTTAAGATTTCCTAGAACTGAAATTTACGATTATGAAGGAACACTTATTGAGGGTATTCCTGAATGTTTGAAGCAGGTAGTTTGTGAAGCAGGTTTAATACTTTCACAGGGTACTGAATTATTTAATGTTGAAGAAGCGAATGGTGATGTAGTATCTGAAAAGATAGGTGAGTTATCATTTACATACAGTAAGGCAAATAAAACTAACACAGAAACATTTAAGACTTTATACGAAATGTTTAATACAAGACTTCGAGGACTATATAAAGACTTATCAAATCCGAACAGAATAATAACAGGTAAAACAAGTAAATGAGTTATCAAAAATATGCTGATAAGGCGTATACAAAATTAAAACAAAAAGGCTCACCGATAACAGTAAAGCGTTCTGGGGAAGCAGAGTATGACCCAGCAACAAACACATATACAGACAGTGGGATTGAATTGAGCGGTTTTGCTATTCAGAGTTATTATCATCAGAAAGACATTGACGGAACGAATATTAAAGTTGGAGATGTAAAGTTTATGGCTTGTCTTAATGGCAGACCAATGACTAATGACAGCGTAAGTTTTGAAGGCAATACTTATACTGTAGTAAATGTGTTTCCATTAAACATTAACGGAAAGACAGATATTTATGTAAATATACAGGCAAGGTAATATTATGAGTGAGAAAGTAGCAAGACAGGTAAGAAAGGAAATGAACGCAATAAGAAAAAATAAAGAAGATGTTGCTAATGACATTATTCTTGAATTGCTGAATTCTCCCTATAAATATAGATTTATGTTTGCTATGAAATTACTGTTTTTTAAGCGAAAAAAAGAAGGTAAATAATGGCAAACTATGATAATATTGATAACTGGAAAAAAGCAGTAGAAAAGAAACTTGAGAAAGTAAAGCGTACTTTTGCTTTTGGGTTATACAATAAAATAGTTGAAAAAACTCCAGTAGATACTGGAAGGGCAAAATGTAATTGGAATATTGGTATAAACAAGCAGGACTCTACAACGAATAATGGTTATACTGTAAAGGACTTAGCAACTCGTATTAGAGAAAATGCAGGAATTGTGAATGAACAAGGGAAGGCAGAAGATGTAATTTACATCTCAAACAATTTGCCATACATTGAAGCGTTGGAACACGGACACTCACAACAGGCTCCAGAAGGTATGGTAAAAATGACTTTGGTAAATGCACAAAATATATTAAATGCTGCGGTTGAAGCAGTAAACAGAAAGGGCTGATAATGACAGAGTTTGATATACAGGAAAGTTTAATAAATGTTTTTGATACTCTAAACACATTTTCTGGAATAACATTTATTACAGAAAACAATGTACATTATCCAAATAAGACTTTTACAGAACCGTCTGATAAAAGGTGGTTTAATTTAACATTTAAGAGCAATGAACCAGTATTTATGGGAATGTTGCCTGAATCACAGGAAAGGTATAACGGTATTTTATTTATAGATATTTTTACACCTAAAGACTGTGGAGAAAGTGAAGCAGAAACAAAATATAAATGGATAAAGAAATTATATTACAGTAACAATGGATTTTTTGACGATAGTGTGATAAAAAATATATATATATCGACAAAGGGTGCTGACGGTGATAAATACAGATTACAGTTAGCAGTAGAATGGGAAGCAGATATAGATAAGGAGAGTTAATAGGTCAAACGCAATTACAAACAAAATTAAGACAGAGTTTTCTACTTACTTAATTAAGGAAAGTGATTATGCAGCAGGAACAAGTGGAAGTAAAGCACAGATTTTACCTTACAGAGTTTCTGATAATTCTGTAGTTGGAACACACGAAGATATTGAATCCGAAGTAAAGTTGCCAGAAACAAGAATTCAGTCAATCCCAGAAGTAGGGGCTGAAAGTTCAAGCGGAAGCATTAACACAGAATTCAATATTGATGAGCAAGACCCATTGTTAGCAAGCGTAATGTGTTCTAGCTGGACTGATATTACAAGTGCATATAACACAGCACACGAAACAGATTTTGAAAGTGTTGAAAGGTTAAGGCTTGGAACTGCAAGAGATACATATTTAATGATTAAAAAGTATTTCCAGACACCTGCTTCTTGGGAAGTGTTTACAGGCGTACAGGTCAATGGAGTACAGATAAGTATGTCATTGAATGACTTTGTAAAAATGACTTGGGATTTACTCGGTGCAAACAATCCAAAGCCCGTAACAAGTGAACCTATGGACTTAACAAAGTCTGCTTATGCATCTGCAATGACAACTAAGTCATTTATCACAAGAGAACTTAACATAAACATTGCTGATTTAGACAATGAAGATGAACCTACTTTTGTAACTGCTGATAAAATGCGTCAATGTCCTAGTTTTGATATTAACATCAGTAATAACAAGGAAAGAACAGATGCACTTGGTGAAACAGAAGCAATCGAAATGTCTGACGGTGATTTTGTTGTTGAAGGAAATATGGAAGTATGGAACGCTGACTTAAAGGCAATTAACCTGAAAGCAGATGCCATTGACGGAAAAGACAAATGGATTTCAGTTGAAGTATTCAGAAAAGTTGGTGATGTAACAACTACTTACAGATTTGACTTGAAGGCACACTTGAAAACACCTAGCGACAGTAAAGACGGTAGCAAGTTAAAGATTTCAATTCCTTACAGCGTAAACTTTGATAAGGGACTGTCAATCTACAAGTTTGTCTTAAATGAAGGAGAGTAAAAAAGGCTGAACGGTTTGCCTTAATAAACCGCTGTTTTCTTGCATAACCTCCATAAATGGCAAGTAACCTTATCGGCAGGGTAAAATACCGAATGTTGTTTGTGCATACCAACTAAAAAAAGGTGCTCCTTTGATATAGAGATTTTATTTAGTTCTTCCCCCTCCTAAAGAAGAAAAAAATAAAATGGGGTGCATAGTGCAGTTAGTGGTTTATACCCATTCACCACTAATGGTCGGTGCTAAGTCCGATAACCCCGATACATAGCGGATTGGTGTAATGGTAACATATATGGCTCCTATCCATAAGTCTAGCAGGTTCGATTCCTCTATCCGCAATAAAATAGTTTTTACTATTTAATTTTATTTATATAGGAGTAAATAAAAATGGCTGAATTATGCAGTTTTGCAACTAAGAAAAAATCTGATGAAGGTGTTATTTTCCCTGTACAGTTTAATGGCGTTAAATTACCTATGGCATTAAAGATATATGGTGAGAATTCTGATTATGTAAAAAATTATCGTAGAGAGAGATTAAGAAAACTAAAGTTAAGCACAGAAAATGGAAACCCAGTAATTGAAAATGAAGAATTGGAAGAATTATTAGAATCTAACGAAAATGTAACTATCAGAATTGGTGGCATTTACAGTTATGACTGGGAGAAAGGAGAAGTAATTGAGAATGAACCTGTAACTTTATATCAGCGAGAATTAAAGAATGATAAGAATTCATACAATTACTTAATTGAGAACATTCCTGAAATAGCAAGTTTTATCATAAAAAAATCACAATCGAAAACTGATTTTTTAGAAAGTGGGACAAAAAACTAAAAGAAGCTGTTGAGCAATTTTTTTGGCTGCATTATCCGACTTCAAGAAAGGTTGATAAAAAAGTAATCAGTAGAAGTAATGCAGAAGATAGAAACGATGCTATAAAAGCGATAGGGGCGGTTAATTTTTGGAAAATTGAGAGTAATAAAATATATCAAGAGCCAAAAATACCGCCTTGTTTTTTGTTCCTTTTTGAAGCATATCTGGAAATATACACAATGTCTAAAGAAGGTATAACTTGGGTAGACATACACAATTACGAACTTGTACGAGATTTGAAGTTTGAGCAATGGGAAATAGATTATATTTTGTTGATGAATAACTGGGCGAATGTTAAAATAAAAGAAATGAAAGATGAAGGGGAATAATCAGGTCTGATATAAGCGAACTTGTAATCAAAGTAAAACAAGAAGGTGTTGATAGTGCAAATAAAAGTTTAGACAGTCTTAGTTCTGTAATGAACAATGCCAAGAAAGCAGGAAAAACTTTAGATGATGTTTTCAAGGCTTTTGATTTAAGCACGATTGCAGCGGTTGCTGGTATAACTTCACTTATTAAAGCAATGCAGGGACTAGCAAATGTATTTGGTGAAGTAGTTGATATGGCAAGCCATTTTGAAACCGTACAGACTGGATTGTCTACTGTTTTACAGTCAGTTGACAGGGGTAAAGAACTTTTTGAAGATTTGAGAAAATACTCTTTTGAAACTACTTTTGGTATGGATGAGTTAGCCGATTCTGCAACACAATTTCTTAATGTTGGAATGAAAGTTAAGGACTTGAAAGATAACTTAGGAATGATTGGAGATTTGGCACAGGGTGATAAGACAAAGTTCGCAGAATTAAGTTCAATATTTGCAAAAATAAACAGTACAGGAAAGGCATCCTCTTTACAGATACGACAAATTGCTATGAAAGGAATTCCTATTATCCAGACATTAAAGGAAATGGGAATTCAAGGATCAGCGAGTGCCGAAGAAATAACAACAGCATTTAAGAAATTGACAGACGAAGGCGGACAGTTTCACGGTGCTATGAGCCTTATTATAGACACTATTGAAGGTAAGCGTGGATTTATAAGCGATACAATAAAAGAAATTCTTGTCAATTTTGGAGAACTGTCTGGAATAACAGATACTTATAAATGGCTTCTTGATGTGGTTTATGAGATATTAAACAAAGTCAACGAAAAGCTGATTGAGTGGAATCAAAACCCTATGCTAAAAACTATAATTAGGGGCGTATTATTATCGCAGCTTGGCAAGATTGTTGGCTTTATGACAGGTATGTTAATACCAGCATTAATTACTGTTGTAACTTTATTAAGTGCTTTAGACCCGACAATAATGGCAAGATTAGCTATTGGAGGTGCTATTGGAGCAGGCTTGGGAGTCGCAGCTGGTTGGGGTATAAGTGCAGCAGTTCAGAAACAAATTGACTTACGCAACGAAACTGAAAAGACAAATAAAAAATTATTGGAACAAAAAAAATTACTCAAATATGGCAAGTATGATGATTACTTTGACTATTCTATAAGTGAAACACAGAAGGAATTACTAAATAAAAAAGACTGGATAGAAGTAGTTGCACAAGATTATTTCAAAAAGCGTTTATTTGGAGTAACAACAATTCAGGCTGCAAGACAAAAAGCACTGGAAAACACAAATAAAGCATACTCTAGCACAGGTGATAAAACTACAACGCAGCTAGAACAAGATTTAATTGTTTTACAAAAATATCAGAGAGAATACAGCAATCTGGTAGAAAAATACAATTTGGTTGATATGTATACACCAGAAGCAGATGCTACTGACGAAAGAATTAAAGAGTTAAAAAAACAGATAGAAGAAATGTACAGTATTAATAAAACACTTAATGTACAATATGATGATAAAGGTAATATAACTTCTTTAGGCGTTGCCTTATCAAAAGATGAAGAAACAGCAAGAAGGGTAAGAACTGCAATACACGAAGCAGAAAAAGAATTAAGGAAGTTAGAAGGTAACTTAAACTTTAGAGATATTATTGAAGAAAAACTAGGAATTAAAATTGATGCTGATAGTAACGGAATATCAGAAATTCAAAATTATATAAACACTCTGAAAAGTAAAATGGCAACTGAAATTCAAGCTGCTACTGAAATCGCAAAAATAGAAAAAACTGAAAGTGCATTGCCTGATACTATAAGACAAATAAGGGCAGAAACCGCAGATTTAATAGATTCATTAATAGACAGTCTGGTAAAAGAAGGCGGATTTAATGATTCAATAAAAACAATAATAGAAACTTTATTAAAAGGTAAAAAAGATTTGAGCGGAACTTCTTATATGACTACAGGTGAAGCAGTAGGTGGAAACATAAAAGAAAAGTTCTCTAAGGCATCTGGCGACTGGCAGGCATTTAGTGAAGGTATGCAACTGACAGGAAGTGCAAAGGGAGCTATTATTTATGCTTTAGTTAATTCTCTGGGTAATATACTTCTTGAAATTGACGGAATAGACAAGGTATTAAATCCGATTACAAATATGATGAGGGAGTTAATACCATTGTTAGAGCCTTTGGTTGAAATTGTGGGTGATATAATGTCAATCGCAGAAGCTCTGGTAAAAGTTGTTATACAGTGGTTAGACCCAGTTATTAGTGGCTTAACTGAATTCGCAAACTGGCTTACAGAGTTTATGGGGCTTAATGAAGATTTACAAAATGAGAAAGAAAAAGAAAGTGAACTCATTAAGCAAATGAATGAACAGATGATAAGTCTTACACAGGCTATGCAGGAACAGGAAGAATATTATTACAAAATGAATAAACAGATATTCAATCAGGCATACGCAGACAAGGCTGTTAGTGTTAATGATATGATTTTGACTCCTAATGGAACATTCAGCACAAATCCACAGGACACGATTATTGCGACAAAAAATCCACAGAGTTTAGGAAGTACAAATGTTCAGAATAAGATTATTGTAAATAACAATGCTAATGTTGAAGTTGAAGCAGAGCAGAAAGTTGATGAAAACGGAATAAACCAGATATTCATTAACATAAGCAAAAAAATTGCTCAAGATTATGCAGACGGCAGTAATGGCTGGGAATTGGCAAAAGTATTAAGCACCAGTAATGCAGTTGGAAGGAGGGTACTCGGTTGATAAGTTGGGATACGACAAATGTAAATACAAAGGTTAGAAGAAGTGGTTTTGGCTGGGGTGAAACGGAAGGTTTTATTGAAGATAAGACAAGAAGCGGAAAAGTAAAACGCAGAATATCATCAAGTAATGAAAAAAGACCCTTTGATGTAAAGTTCATATTCAATATTACTGAATACAATTATTTTACATACTGGTATAATGTAACCTGCCGAAAAGGGTTTGAAACTTTTATGTTTCCAAAGTTAGACGCTATAGGTGGCAATCAGATAGGATACTACAGAATTGCTAAGGGTGGAGCTCCTAAGTATAGTAATACAAGCGGTGATAACATAACTTGTACAATGAAATGGGAAGAAGTCGAGAATGAGTAATTTAACAAAAAATGCAGTAAATACAATAATAAAATCTGATGTAAGGGCGGAGTTTCCTTATTTAATCAAGATAACTCATAAACTTGATGACGGAACGGAAAATGTGTATTACCTTGCAAACAGTGATACAGACATAACTTATGACAGTCATTTATACAAGGCTTCGTGTTTCAGTATTGTACAGCCAGAAGAAAAGTTTGACGGTTTCACTAATGCAAGCCTGACATTAAGTGCTGTTGATAATGTGTGGATTGAGAGAATAAGGGCAAGCCAGCAAATATCAAAAATAGAGTTCGTTGCTGCAATAAAGTATCTTAATCAAAACCTAAGTATTGAACCTATAGAAGAATACGAATGTATTTTACGAGATGCAACTTTTGATGATAAAAGCATAACTTGGACTTTAGTATTTGATGAATTATTAGAAGTTAATTTGCCTATGATAGTAATTGATAAATTCAACTGTTCTGCACTTGCGTAGAAAAAGGAGTTAATATGTTGGTTGGTGTTTTAATAACTTTAGGTGTTTCTTTTTTATTGCCTTTTGCATTTAAGTATTTGGATGATAATAAAAAAAATAAGACAAATACAAGCCCAGATGAAGCAAACGAAACATCAAGTTTAGATTATACAGAAAATCAGAGTGCTTTAGGCAAGCCTATTCCTTTAGTAATGGGAAAGACACTTGTAAGACCTATGTATATTGGCAATCCATATACTACGCTAAGCGGAGAGGATGGAAAGGACTATGAATTTCACTGTTTATATGCTTTAGGACAAAGAAGATTACAGGTAAGAAACATAAAGCTCGGAAGATACGAAATAAGCCATAATGACGGAGTAACAGAAGGAGTTAAACAGAGAAGTAATAATCAGCCTGATTATGTAACACCAGAAACAACTGATTTATTAAATGGTTTTCCTGCTGTCGATAACACAAATCTTGACCCTACAATACATCAGCCACAGGTAGAAATAAGGCAAGATGATTATAATTACCCTTCGTTATACAATCAGAAAGTTGTACAGGATAAAATAGATGCAGAGTTATTACCACCAGTAACAATCAGCGGAAGTACACATTATGAAAATGTATATGCTTTCAGTGCAAGAAACCCAGAAAAAGTACAGTTTCAGTTTCAGTTAAACGGTATTTATGATTTTGACTCAAGCAATAATGCAATTCAAAGGGAAATTATTATAGGTATAGAATATTCTATTGACGGTGGTAATACTTGGGCGTATTTAAACTCTAATAATATATCAAGCCATAGTATCACTGTTGAAACAGTGCAAATAGGTGAAGTATCAGAAATTTTCTATAAGTTTAAGGGTAATAAAAGCGGAATATTACGCTATGCAATTACTCAAGAATTTGCTTGGTCTGATTTATTTAATAATGACGGAACAAGTAAATTAACTGACGGATATGTAAGATACAGAATAAGCAGAATAACACCTAAATCATCAAACGATAATGCAGGCGATACAATTATTATCAATAACATAACAACTTGGTGCTTTAATTATGATTTAACTAAAAATTCTAGTGGTCATAATATAACTGTTCAAAGACCTATCAATCAGAGAGAAAAGAAAAGACTTACATTATTAGGTTTCTCGATTAAATCAAGCCAGAACATTGAACAGAATTTGAAAGAACTGTCTTGTGAATGTACATCACTTTGTAAAGTGTGGGACAGCACAAATCACGAATGGGGAAATAGTTATGTTGCTACTGACAATCCTGCTGCACTTGCCTTACATTGTATGACTGATGAATACATAAGGGGACAGTATGTTTATAATACAAACAAAATAGATTTAGCTGGTTTTGGAAAGTTCTACGAATGGTGTGATGTAGATACAGACTTTAGTGGAACAAGAGAAACATCAATAAAGCGTTTTGCTTTTGACGGACTGATTGAAAGCCAGCAGAAAACAATTACAATCATAAATGACATTTTGAGTTATGGTCGGGGCTGCCTTGTACGAAATGGCAAGAAGTACAGTATTTTGTATGACTGCCCTAGAACTGATGATGAAACAGTAAGTGGTAATCTTGTGCCGAAATTGATTTTGAATAATCAGAATGTAATAAGTGCTAAAAACTCAAAGGCATTTAATGATATTCCAGACGGATTGATTGTTTCATTCAGACCTGCAATAAATGACTATGAAAGATACGAAATCTTAGTAAAACCAAATGACTGTACTTTGTCTGAATCTGAAATGAAGTTACAGAAGATTGAAATACCGTATTGTATAGACGCATACAGGGCAAAGGCAACTGGACTTTATGAACTTGCAAAAATAAAATTAAGACCAGAAGTATGGAGCAGAACGGTATCGGTTGACGGTTCGTATCTGAACATAGGCGACTTGATACAGATACAGGATGACACAATAGCAGTAGGTATTGGAGAAGGTGCAGAAATAACAGACCTTATTTATGATGATGAAGATAACCCTACTGAAATTGTCGGAATAAAGACAGACGGGCTGTTTGATGTTACTGATTATACACAAAATTACTCTGTAAAGATAACCGAAACAAGCGACAATGCTTATCCGAATATTGCTGAAAGAAGTGTTGTGTTTAGTGCAAATGGAGTTTATTCAGACTTCACTTTTGAAACACCGATAGCATTAACAGGAGCAAACAAGCCTAGAAAAAATGACATTCTGTCTTTTGGATTTTAAAACAATGTTGTAACAAATGCCATTTTGTTAGGTTAAAAAGATAATGGATACGGAACTTATGACTTAACCCTTATTCCTTATCAGAACGGAGTTTATACAGCAGAACAGGGCTTTATTGCAGACTTTGAAAACAATGTAACACCTCGACAATTCTATCAGCAGAAAACCTTGTCTTTGGAAGATTTACAGAAAAATCAGGCAAAAGTTGTGCAGGGTGAAAAGGGAGATAGGGGCGATAACGGAAACGGTATCAGTTCAATAGATTATTACTATGCAACAACAGGTACACAAACAACACCAGATGCAAGTTCAGTAACATCTACCACGATACCTACAATGTCGCCGAATAATAAATATTTATGGCAGAAAGAAGTCATACATTTTACCGATTCAGGTGCAGCAGACAAAGTAACAGTTGCCTTAATAGGTGTTTATGGTGATGACGGAACTGGAAGGGAAACAATCGCTATGACAAGCCCGTCTACTCCAAACGGAACTTATGTAAATCAGTTAGGTGCATATAAAGGACAGATATACCAGTGGAACGGTACAGTATGGGTAAAGCAGGGAAGCGGAGTTTATGACCTTACAGAAGGGGTTTATTTGCATTTCAGTTTTGAAAACCTTAGTTTAATACCGCAAAATACATCTACACGATATACAAAAAGCAGCTGGACTTCATCAGATTACTGGACTAAAGGCAATGAAAACTTTACCCAGACTATTGTAAACAATAAATTGCGTTTAACCTGTACTAATGACTGTAATATGAAAATAACAAAATCAATCAATGTCAGAGGTAACGATTTATTCTATATCAGATTCAAGGCTTATGGTGAAATTGATGCGTTAAGGATTTATGACGAAAACAACTGTAAACTTGATGTAGATTTTGAAAAATATAAAGATGTTGCTTGTTGCTGTTTGCTTGGTACTGCGTGGTCTACGAGAACTTTTGGCATAGACTTTCACGAAGCAGAAGCAGGGGCTTATGTTGATATTGAGATAGTACAGATATTCTCTTATTCTTTTGCCAGTTCTCAAACATTAGATAACAGCGGTAACAATAGAAAAGCAACTGATAACAACAGAAACCTTGTAGTCGAAGATATACAGCACGGTAAATGTATACAGGAATTCGGAGTATCACATATTCAGTTACCTAAAATAAATGATGTTGGAAAGACATATTGTATATGGTTTAACTGTACTGATTATACATCAAGAAGAACTATCTTTTGCGAATACTATGACGGATTTATAATTGAAGTAAATACAAACGGATATTTGCGATTCTATTATTATGGTTCTAATGGCGGCTGGCAGAATGTAAAAACAATATCAGTTAATACTTGGTATCATATAGCAGTCAGTGTTACAAATAATCAGGTAATATTCTATCTGAATGGAGAAAAGCTTAAAACGATAAGTCATTCTCAAATTTCACATAATCACGATAATTTCATAGGTGCTTTATCATCAAGCGATACTAACAGTTTTGTCGGTTTGTTAGACGAGTTTGTTATTTATGACAGAAACTTATCTGATGAAGAAGTTTATGCACTGTACTTGAAGAATGGTAAGTTAGAGCAGATTTACAGTTACGAAGATTATTTAGCCGACCAGAAAGCAAATCTTGTTTTCTCTAAAAATCCGATTGCATTAAATAAAAGAAGGGATAACAAGTCAATGTACAGTAATTATTCCTGCTATATTTATATGAGTTTGGTAAGGGCAAATAATGAACTGTATCCGCTTGATATTGCAGATGTAGTTTTAGACAGAACGGATTTACCTTCTTACTGTTCATTGTCAAAAACTGCAAGTGATGATTCAAATTACTCTGTAAAACTAACTTTGACATTTAATGCTTATAGTTCGGGCGAAGCTGTACGAGAAGCAACTAATTTTAGAATAGGTTTGACAGTCAATGGTCAGAACGGAGTAACCTATTACAATTACATTGATGTTGTTTACAATCAGTATGGAAAATATGTCGGAGCAATAAAGGCTATTGACAATGGAACTGGTGGAACACGAACAGTAACAATGCTAGACGACACCACAAAAACAATAAGTGAAGGTGATTACTTTGTATGGGCTGGCACTACTGATGACGGAAACCCATTTTATATCTCGCACTTGTATCAGTTTATGGCAACTAATTCAAGCACTTATGTTTGTTCAGAGTATGCTACTGACGAAGATGTGGCAACCGCTCTAGGTGATATAGGCAGCGTAATTGACAGGGCAACAGTGCCGAATAACAAGGGAATGACATACATTAAAAACCTTGTGTCTAATAATGCGTTTATAAATAATTTGTTTGCTGAAAATATTACAATGAATGATACTGGTATTATTAAATCTGAAAATTATAATTCTAATGTTAATGCTTACAATATACGAGGTTATTGGGAATATATCGGAAGAAGTAATACTACTAATCTTCATATTGTCGTAAATTTTCCAGAATCATATACGGGTGATATAGAAGTTCAAATATGGAAAAAAATAGAAGGTGAGGGGGGACTTGTAAAACAGGATACAAGATATATGAGTAATTACTTTTCTCATTGGATATACAATATGAATATTCCTAACTTAGACCCAAATACTTATGTTTATAAAATTGATGTAATCGAACCTCATCTATCTACTTTTTTTTATATAACTAGAAATTTATTAGAAAGAAATCCTAATTACGAATTTATGAACACAAATCTTAATTTTAATGGCTTTAAGATTCAATCAAATGGGGATGCTTCTTTTTATGGTAACACTTTATTAAAAGGTTATTCTTTTATAAATAATGCAATTTTACAAGATTCATTATTAGTTCTTAATGGTTCAAAAACTAATTATACAATAGAATTTTCAGGAGATTATCAAACAAATACATATAATGATTTATTTCCACAATTATCGAAATTAAATAACCTTTTATTAAAATATAGTAGATTATGGAAAAATTTAAATTCGACATTTTGTTATGGTTTAACAAATCTTGTAGGATATTTTAATTATAATGATATTGATAATAATAAACATTATTCTATATATTTTAATACTTCATTAGCCGAAATAAACTTAAATGGAACAAAGTCAGAATTAACTAATAATAATCTTGTTTTTGATTGTGAGTGTGTTAATTATTATATTCAAGAAGGTAGTAATACTCCAAAATCCTTACCGGGAACTTTAACAATAAGTATATATTTTGGAGGTACAACCTCAATTACAATAAATACAAAATTAGATGCCTATTATTTTTTATTATATCACGGAAAGGATATACAATTTGAAATAAATGCTAATTACACAGGGTATATTAGATTTGCGATATAGGAGGCAGCAACAGGAAAGAAAAACCGACATAGAAACGCTTGAATATATCAGACAAACAAAACGAGTATTCAAATGAATATCAAAGGAGTATTTAGATGTATTCAAGCGTAAAGCAAATCAATTTATTTTTTAAGCGTGCTACAAAGGAAAATGTAGACAGTATTTTAGAACAGATTATTTTGTCAGACAGACAGAAAGCAATTTTTGAAATGTTTTATCTGCGAAAGAAAGACATAGGCTTTATTGCAGACAATCTGAATGTATGCAGGGTAGTTATAGACAAAGAACTTAAAGCGATAAGGGAAAAAATAATCAGTACGAAAAGCATACAAAAAGAATAATAAAAAAGTTAGTCATACAGTTTTATTGAACTGCTATTATTTACATCAAGAGGTGAGTAATGGCATATTCAATAAACCCGATTAACGATTTTTATTTCAGGCAGGCAAACAATTTCCAGCCTTACAATCCAGTTAATCAAAATCAATCTCAATTTTTAACGCGTTATGTTTCAAGCATTGAAGAAGCAAAGGCGTCTTTTGTAGACCCCTATATTACTTATTTATTCCTAGATTCAAGCTGTGGAAAAATCTATCTAAAACGAATGAAAAATGACGGTACATCAGAGTTTATATCATTTTCCACTGATGAAAAATTTAACAATGCAGCAAAAGAAACCAGTTTAGAAGAAATCGAGCAAAGATTAACAAATATAGAAAAAATATTAGGAGGAATAAACAATGTTCAATCCGTTTCAGGCAATACAGATGTTCAGCAATCCAATGGGAACAATGCAAAATCAGTTGTTACAGAAAATGCAGCAGGTCAATCCGCAAATGTTTCAGCAGATACAAAATCTAACAAGTGGCAAAAGTGAAACAGAATTAAAGACAATGGCGGAAAATATCGCAAAGGAAAGGGGAATTGATTTAGTAAAGTTTGCTAATCAGTTTGGAATGAAGATATAAAAAAAAGGACTGGAATTATAGCCCAAAATCCCAGTCCAGTTACCAACAGAAATGTTGTTTGACTGTCTTTATATTAGCGGTTAAACAAAAAAAATGCAAGTGAACTTGAAAGAATTACTTACAGGTTCAGTCGGTTACAAAATGTAGCCAACTCAAGAAGGTAAAAAATCAGTTGTAAAGAAATATTTGACAACTGAAATAAATAAAAGGAGGTAAAAACAATGGTAGAAACAAACGGAACATCACCAATCTATATTGGTGGTGGCGATTGTGGAATGGGTTTTGGAAGCGGTGGCTTTATCTGGGCTTTCTTAATCTTTGCACTGTTAATGGGTAATGGCGGTTTTGGTTTTGGCGGAAACAACAATGGAAACGCAAACGCTATTCAGGCAGATGTAAACAGAGGTTTTGATAACCAGAATACACAGGCTAATCAGAGGGAAATTCTAAATGCGACAAATCAGGTTTATCACGATGTAGTGGCAAATCTTGGTGATAAGTATTCAGAACTTGCCAGAGATGTTGCAGGTGTGAACGCTAATGTATCACAAGTAATGGCTAATCAATGCCAGTTAAACGGTGATATGAAATTGCAGATTGCAGAAACAGGCTCAATGTTAGGTGCAGGTATAGCCCAGAATCGCTATGACGGAGCGTTAAACGCAGCAGCAATTAACGCAAATGTAACAGCACAGACACAGAAGGTATTAGATGCCTTAGCACAGAACAAGATTGAAAGTTTACAGAACAAAGTAAATCAGCTTGAACTTGACCGTGCTATGTGCGGTGTAGTGCGTTATCCATTAAGTACCACTTATACAGCAGGAGGCTCACCATTCTGTAATTGTAATGGTGGTTTTGCTTACTATGTATAATTTAGTAGACAATGTGAGAAAATCCCTAGATAAGTAGTTCGGGAAAACCGAATAACCGGGTGAATGACAAGTGGTGTAAAAGCCCCTTATTTTAGGAAAGTAATAAATGTATTTTTCTGATGATTTTTTATTACGAATATTAAAAGTTATTGATAATAAAAATAAAAGTGAGGTGAAGGAAAATGAAATGTTATCCAACAAGATATAGGGCAGAAACAATAGAAGTGGCAGACGGTGTAACGACAATAACACTTCCAAGTACAAGTGAAATTGAAGCTGGCAATGTTTATGAAATAGGG
>JAEEGL015945638.1_pt1 | contig 22710 bp, 17 predicted proteins | sample 9134231 | NCBI WGS metagenome assembly JAEEGL01 (sample SAMN16246548, study PRJNA631951) | gut metagenome | biome: gut microbiome; feature: rumen; material: fiber-attached | host: Bos | place: Iran: Karaj | collected 2018-10 | reverse complement strand
TTTTCATAATGAAAAAGTTGATATTTGGTGTATTGGAATTATTTTATTTGAATTATTAGTTGGAAGAGTTCCTTTTAATGGAATGAATAAAAGAACTTTAATTAATAATATTATTAATTGTAATATTATTTGGGATAATAATATTGATATTGATGCTAAAGATTTAATTAGTAAAATATTAATTATTGATCCTAATAAAAGAATTTCTTTAAATGAAATGATGAAACATAATTTTATTACTAAATATAATGGAAATTGTGAATCTTTTTTAATTAAACCTTGTAATGATAATTTTATTGAAGAACCTTTTATTGTTAGTTTAGAAACTCCTGAAAGTCATTTGGAGAAAATAAATAAAAAAAAGAAAAAAATGAATGAAGAGAAAGAAATTGAACAAAAAATTGAGAAAAGTCCAAAATTAAAATCTGAACAAGTTAATTTATTAAAAAGAGTTGAAAGTTTATTAAATAATGAAAAAAATAAACATAAGAAAGATTATATTTTATTAAATGAAAGTTATATTAATTTTACAAATTTATTTTCTCAATATATTATTTCACAAAAAGAAAATTCGAAAAATTTAGAAATTTTAGAAAAACAAAATTCCAAAATTTTCAAATTAGAAAATAGGAATTTTATTCTTGAAGAAATGAAGAATGAAAAAGATAAAATAATTGAAGAAAAAAATAAACAAATAGAAAAATATAAAAATAAATTAAATGAACAAAAAAAATTAATAAAAGAATTGTATTTTTTAATGAATAAAAATGAAAATAATAAATAAAAAATGTTTATTCAAATATATAAATATTTAAATAATTTTAACATTATCTAATCATCATAAATTAAAAAATCAAATTTAAATAAAATTTTAATTCAAAAAAACTATTTTTTAAAAACTTTAATAAAAATATATTATTTAATAAATATCATTATATTTATTTTTTTCCTGTAGTAGGTCTCTTTGTTCCTGTTTTTGGTGCAGGTCCGATTAATTTATTTTTCTCAAGTTGTGCTTTTAATTTTTCAATTTCTGCTTTCATATGCTCAATTGCTGCTTTCAATAAGGAAATTTCAACATCTTTCTTTTTGTCAAGTTCTTCTAATTTTTTTAATCTTTCTTCATAAGGTTTTATTTGTTCTTTAAAAAATTCTTCTAGATCAGCCATATTAATTTATAACAAATATTTTTATTTTAAATTATATATGAAATTTAAATTTTGAAATTATTATTTTTTATTTTATTTTTTTGTTTTTATTTTTTTCACTGTTTATATTGTTTCTTTATAATTTTTATGTTTGTTAATTTTATATTATTATCTTTTATAATATAAAAATTAACTTTTTTTATTTTTTGATAATAATTAAATACTATTTAATTTTTTTTTAATATTTTTTCATTCTAAAATAAGCTTTAATTTAGGTTTTTCTTAAAGTAAATTAATTTTATATTAATAAACAATAAAAAATATAATGAATTTAAATTTAATATATGAAGGAAAAAATTATCAATTTGATATTCCAAAAGATGTTACAATAAATTATATAAAAGAAATTGCTTCAAAAATATTTCATTATGAAGATAAAGGATTACAATTATTTTTTAAGGACAATAATTTAAATAATTTTAATGATAAAAAATTTGTTAATCAATTATTGAAAGATAATGAAAATTATATTACAATTCATTTAGAAAAAAAGAATATAAGTAATAAAAGTAATAATATATTATCTAATGAATCTACAGTTGATACAAATAACCATAATGATAAATATTATAAAGAATTAAAAAATAAATTTAAAAAAATTCATATGAATTATAATAAAAAAATAAATTATTTATCTAATTTTAAAGAAAAAATACATGAGATATTTGATAAATTAATAATAATTTTAAAAACTTTAAGAAATTCAATTTTAAAAATTGATAATATTTTAATAAATTTTTATAAAAATAAAAATTATGATAAATTAATTAAATTATTTGAAGAAAATAAACAAGGTTATGTATTCACAGAAAAAGATTTGAAAAGAATAAATGAGGAAATTCAAACTTTAATTGATGATTATAAATATATTATTACTCAAAATAATTACCAAATTAATATAAATAATTTTATTGAATTAGAAATTAGAAAAATTAAAGATTTTAATAAACAATTTGAGAATATACAAAATAATAATAATTATGATGAATTTATTCATGAATTAGATAAGATTTTTGATTTTTCATATATTAAAATTCAAAATAATAATATTGAACAAGTTGAAAGTAATGATTCTAATTTATTAAATAATTCTTCTGATTTATTTCAAAAAGAAAAACAAATATTTGAACTTCCAAAAATTGAAAAAAGTAATTCTAAAGAAAAAACTATTAATCATTTTGCAAAAACTAATTCAAATAAAATATCAAAAAAAATAAAATTAATAAAAGAAAATGAAAATAAAAATATTATTTCAATTAATAAGAAAATAATTCACAATTTTTTACCTGAAATTAACTCAAAAATTGATGATAAAAATTTATTTGATTTAAAACTTTTTAAAACCTCACATTCTAAATTCCATAAAAAACAAAATAATGAATATTCTTTAGTAAATCAAACTAGTTCTCATATAATAGATAAATTATTAAATAAAACTAGTAATAAACTCATACATAAATGTAATAATATTAATGATTTAAATATAACTAAAAATGATATTAAGCCTAAAATAATGGAAAAAAGTGAAGAAAAAAAAATGTCTTATTTACATAATGAAAATAAAAATTGGAATTTGAATTTAAAAAATTTGAATCAATCAAAAAATAAAACATTATTAATTCATATAAATAAAGATAATTCTATAATTAAAAGTCCTTCAAAAAAAGATAAAAATGAAAATAAGATAAATGATAATAGTTTTAAATTTAAAACTCCTTCAAAAACAGATAGAAATGAACATCATAAAAATGATAATTCTTTTAAATTTAAAAGTCCATCAAAACATAGAAATGAAATAAATATAAATAATAATACTATTCATAATTCTGAAAATCATAGTCCTAATAAAAATGTTAATTTAAGTATATCAATATTATCAAATTCAAAAAATAAAAAAGTTATAAAAAAAATAAGTAATAAATCATTAGTTAATCATCAAAAAGATATTAAACATAATAAAAATGAAAAAGATAAAGATAAAGAAAAAAGTATTCAATTTAAATTAGAAAATCAAAATGAAAATAAAGATGAAAGACCAAAGTGTCGTTGTCATACAACAATTTGTCATCATAAATTGTCATCACCAACAAAATCAAAAAGTAATAAAACAGTAGTTAAAATATTAATAGATGAAATTCTAAAAGATGAAAATTTAAATTCTATTTCACCTAGTAAAAAAAAAAGGAATAATACTTTAAAAACTTTTATCAAAAATAATTCTATAAAATCAGTTAAATTAAATGAAGATGATAATATTGAAGAATTATTTGAAAATTTTCATAAAAAACATCAAAAAAATAGTAAAGATGAAATACAAAAATTAGTAAAAGATTTATTACATAATTCACCAAATAATAATAAATCTAATAATAAAAAAGAAGAAATATTAATTAAAAAAAATTTAACTGATTCTAAAATTAATGCTCAAAAAAATTATGATAATAAAATAGAAAATTCAAATAATGATTGTATTAGTGAAATAATTGATAATGAAGGAAAAAAGAAAAAGAAAAAACTTTTTAATAAATTTGATTTTATTATATAGGGTATATCTTAATTTGTTAATATATTATTTAAAAAAGAGAGTTTGGTAATAAAAAAAGTGATTTGTATTGTTTTATATAAAAATAATATTTTGTATTATTAATAGATAAGAATTATTTATATATTGGTTTTATAAAAATATTAATTAATTAATTCAAAAAAAATATAATTAATAAAAAATAATTTAATATAAATTCTCAATTTATTTTTTACATCAAATAGAATGGAAAATTTAAATGATCCAAATAGAATATTATATATTACAAAAAATGGAAAAAAAATTCATTTAAGAAAAAATTGTTTAACATTAAAAAATTCATATATTATTGAAGCAAAATTAGATGAAATTGATAAAGATAAATATTCTACAATATGTCAAAAATGTGAAATAATGGAAAAAAAAGCATTTAAATCTCAAATTCCATTTATTCCTAATAGATTTAGAAATAATTTATTAAGTATAAGTTCAATACATCAAACTAAATCAAATAATAATATTTCTACTAGTGAATATGAAGCAATCCCTGATGATTTTAGTAATAATATAACTAATAATAATAATTTTAAAATAATTAGAAATAATATTAGTAATAATAAAAGTAATAATAATAATGATATTAATATTATTAATGATATTGATAATATTGATAATATTATTAATAATAATTCAAATATTAATAATAATAGTAATAGTAATCATTTGATAAATAATAATAATCTTATTAATAATAATACTAATAGTAATCATTTATTAAATAATAATAATAATCATTTTAATAGTAATAGTATTCATAATACATTTTCAATTTCTAAAAAAGAACCAAGTTTTGTAAATAAATCTAAAACTCAAAATAATGATTTTTTTCATTTTGATGATAATTCAATTGAAAATATTTATATTGAAGAAGAACAAGAATCATCTATTATTGATACTAATAAAAAAAATGAGAATGAACAAATAAAATTAAATTTTGATATTGAAAAAAAGAATATTGAATATAAAAAAGGTGATAAAGTTCAATTTAATTTCAATAAAAATTTCATTTTTTATTTTGAAATAGAAGTAATAGTTAAAAATAAATTTTGTAAAATGTCAACTGGATTTTCAATTATATATTTAGATGAACAAGATACTGAATCTTATGAAATAAATAAATTAATTCATAGTTTTAGTATTGAAAATAATACTAAAATAAATTATTTAATTAATTTAAAAGAAGGATTTTATAATTATGATATTGAAGAAAATTCAAAAGAAATAAAGAAAAAAAAATTATTATTCCATAAAATTAATTTATCTAAAATATTTTATATTAATCCATATATAAAATTTGACAAAGTAAATGAATGTGAATATTTTTTTAACAATGAAAAAATAAAATATGAAATTAAAAAATAAATATATAAAAACTTTCAAAAAAAAAAAATAAAAAAAAATGTAAATAAAACCAAAATAAAAAATCTTTATAAAAAAAAACAAATAAAAAAAAGTAAAAAAAAAAATATTTTTTTCAAAATTTAAATTAACAAAAAAAAAAATAAAAAAAAACAAAAAAAAATAAAAACTAAAAATTAAACAATTTGCCAATTAATTTCTTTAATCCCATGTTTTTTCAAATAATCATTAGTCAAACTGAATTGTTTACTAATAGTAAAATCTCCTTTTTTTTGTGCTAAAGGACTAGGATGAATATTACAAATAATATAATGTTTACTAGAATCAATTAATTTTTTTTTTTCAATAGCAAAATTTCCCCAAAGTAAAAACACAATATTTTTTTTTAAATTACTAATTTGACTAATAACAAAATCAGTAAATAAATTCCATTTAGAATTTTTTTGATGAGAATTGGCTTTTTTGCATTCAACAGTCAAAGTAGAATTTAATAAAAAAACTCCTTGTTGTGCCCAAAAAGTTAAATCACCATGATTAGGTTTTTTAAATTTAATTTTATTATCATTTTCTAAACATTTATAAATATTATTTAAACTTTGAGGAATTCTTTGAGTTTTATTTACACTAAAACTTAATCCCATTGCATCACCTGGATTTGGATAAGGATCTTGCCCTAAAATTACTACTTTTATATCTGACCATGATGTAATTTGGAAACTTTTAAAAATTTGCTCTTTTGGAGGAAATATTATTTTTGTTGAATATTCATTTTTTAAAAAATTATATGTGTATATCATATTTTTATTATTTGGTTCTTTTATATATGATTTTAATGGGTCTTCCCATGTTTTTAATTCTGAGATAAATGATTCATATGTTGGATAAAATTTTAGTTGTTTGAGATTTAGTAATTTTTCTTCTTTTTTTTCTTCTTTTTCTTCGTTTTTTTTTTCGTTTTTTTCTTCTTTTTCTTCTTTTTTTTCTTCGTTTTTATCATTTTTTATTTCTTTTTTTAATTCTTTTTTTTCTGCTGGTTTTGATATTAAATTTTCTTGATTTGTTATTTTTGATTGAGGTTTTTTTTTTGATTGTAAATCTATGTTTGTATTATTTTCATCAGAATCGTTTGATTGTTTTTTCCTTTTTATTGATATAAATCCATCTAATGTTCCTTTTTTTTCCATTTGAAAGATTTTTTTATTAAATTATTAAGGCGCTCATACTAAATATTTTTAAATTATTATTATTTAAAAATTATGATATAAAATTATCAATTTATGAAATATTCTATTTTTATTATTTTAAAAATAAATTAATAATAAAATTTCAATTTAAATATCAAAATTTATAACATTATATATTATTTATTTATTACAATACCTGAATCTGATTCATTAATGAAATCAATTGTATTTTGTTTATAATATTTATTATTAAAAAATATTTCATTTTTTAAATTTTCTTTATCTTCTATTTTTTTAAAATGAGAACAAGTATTAGAATGTGATCTTTTCTTATTTTTATTTTTATCAGAAGGTGATAAAGATTCAATTAATCTTAAATCTCTTTTATAATTATTTAAAAGTCTTGTACATAAATTTCCATATAAAATTATATCATGAGATATATTTAATGAATATTTTGAATCATCTTCAATTCTTTTATTTCTTAATAAATAAAAAGATTTATTTAAATTTTTAATACTAATATCAGAATTATTATAATTGTAAAAATTTGTATTAATATGTTTTGAAGATAAAGGCATATTTAAAGTTAAATTATGATTATTATTATTCACTTCAATAAATGATGAAATATTATTATTAATTGGAATTGAACTAAGTGATGAATTATTTTTACTTCTATCTAAATTTTTTATTGGATTATAATTATAATTTGTTGATATTTCATTATTTATATTAAAAAATGAATTTTTTAAAGATAATGATTTTTCTTTTAATTGTAATGATCTTTTTCTTAATTTATTTGAATGAAGTTGTTTTGTATTTTTTTTATTATTTATTTCTTTTTGTAAAGAATCTATATTTTTTTTATATTCTAAACATTTTTCATTTATTCTTTTTATTAAATTTTTATTTTCATTTATTATTTTTTTATCATATTTTTGAATTAATTCATTATTTTCATCATCAATATTTATATTATTTATTATTATATCTTTTATTAAATTAAATAATTCTAATTGTTCAATTGAAAGTTTATTCATTTTTAAATTCAAATTATTTCTTTTCTGTTCAAGAGTTTTTTTTAATTTATTATAATCATCTTTCTTTTTTTCATAATTTTTTTTTTTATTTTTTGCTTTTTCAATAATATCTTTTAATTCATAATCTGTTGAATTAATAAAAAAATTTTCTTTTTCAACTGTAGAAATAAATAAATTTGTTAAATTAATTTCTTCTTTTTCAATTTCTTTTTTTTTTTTTTTCATCATTTTATTTAAATTATTACATTTTATTTTGTAAAACTCAATTAAAGTTTCTTGTTTATGTAATTCTTTATTTAAATTTAAAATTGTTGAAAAATATGGTTTTATTATTAAAATTGAATTCGATGACATTTTATTAAAATAAATTTAAATTTTTATTTTTAAAAAAAGGAATTATTCTTTATTTTTTTTCAAAAAAAAAAAATAAAAATTTTATATTGGTTGAGATGAATTTAAAACTTTTTCAATTTCTTTCTCTGATTTTATTTTCATTAATTTTATTTTATGTTTTGATATATTTTCAGAATACCTTATTTCAATTGGAATTTTGGTGAATAATTTCGTTATTTTATTTTCTTTTTTTTTTCTTTCCAAATTATTTATTTCAAAAAAAGAATATTCATCTTTTAATTTTTCAAAAATTTTTTCATAATTATTACCTCTAATTAATTTTTGTTTTTTGAAGAAGAAATCTTTTTCAAAATTAGATAAAGATAAAATTTTATTCATTTTAAATGACTTTTTTTCTTTATTTTTTCTTTTAAATAATTTTAAATTATTTAAATTTTTTAAACTATTTTGACTTAAAATAGATTCATTAAATGGATTATAATTTATTTTAATTTCTTTTAATTTTTTTTCTTTTTTATTAAAATTCTCATTATAAAATCTAATTATAGAATTAAAATGAATAAGTCTTTCATGATTTTCATTTACACTTGGGAGTTGCTTCATTTTTGTTTTTAGTCTAATTTGAGAATTACTTTTATTTAAAAAAGAACAATTACTATCATCTTTTTTGTTTAAATTATCATCCATAGAATAGTGTTTTAAAGTAAATTTATAAAATCTTTTTATTGAATATAATTTTTTCATTTTATAATTAACTTTTTTTTTTATTCATTTATTAAATTTTATAATGGAAAGTGATAAAGAAATAGATAAAATAATTAATATGGAAATAGAAAATGAAAATTTTATATTTAGATGTAATAATTGTTTAAAAATTCCAATAATAAAATTAAATAATGATAATAATGTTCTATCAATTAATTATTCATGTAAATGTACTTTAAAAAAGGAAATAAAATCAAAAAGAATATCTTTAGACAATTTTAATAAAAATTTTACTGAAATTTCATTTAATTCAATGATTTGTTCTAATTGTTCAAATGTAAGAAATGAAAACATTAAAAGAATGTTTTTATGTTTCACTTGTAAAAAGCCTTTTTGTTCTCAATGTAAAATATATCATCAAAAAAAAATTGGACATAATATGAATATAAATATAAATAAATTTGATAGTTATTGTATTATTCACAATGAATATTTTACTTCTTGGTGTGTTAGTTGTAGGAAAAATTTATGTAAATATTGTGTGCTTAAACATGAAAAATGTGAAAAAAAAAATTTTAATGAAATTAAGATAAAAAATAGTGATTTTGAAATTTATAAATCCAAATTAAAGAATATTTTATATAAGTTTGATAAATATAATAAAAAATTAAAAAAAATAATGATTGGAAGATGCATAACTGAAGATGATAAAAATGAAATATTGTATTTATATAAACAAAATTATAATAAAAATATTTTATTATTAAAGATTTTAATAAATATTTTCAATACTTATTCTCTTTATCAAATGAATTTAAATTATCAAATTATTGAAAATATAAAGATTTTTTCTTCTCTAAATACTGGGATTAAATTTGATGAAAATAATTCAATTGAAGAAAATAAAGAATATATTAAATCAAATTTCATAATTAATTTTTTAAATTATGAAAATATAGATAAAAAAAAAATATACCCACTTGAATTTAATAATAATAGTTTTAAATTTAATCAATATAACATAAATTCTAGTAATAGTAATTATAGTAATAATACAAATTATAATAGTAATAATAATAATTGTAACAGTAGCTTTTATAATAATAACATCGATTACAATAATAATAATAACAATAACTTTGATAATATCATCATTTACAATAATAATAATAACAATAACTTTGATAATAATATAAAAAATGATATTAATAATAATATATTCAAAAAATTTGAAAATAATTTTCATGAAATTCAAAATATAAATAAAAAAATTGATATAAGAAAGTTAAAAAAAATAAAAACCATAAAAAATGAACCTAAAAAATCAATTACATATTTGTTAGTATTACATAATAAAAGATTAGCAATGGCAAATTGTAATTTTATTGAATTAATAAATGAAACTTCATTAATGACAATTTTAAAAATTAAAAGACATAAATATCAAATATCAACATTGACTCAATTAAAAGATGAAAAAAAAAGATTAGTATCAGGAGATATTAAAGGAAATATAAAATTATGGATATTTGATGATAAACAATATGAATGTAATGGAAATATAAAAAGTGAAATAGAAAATTTGAAAATTTTAAAATTAATTCATTTATCAAATCAAAATTTAGCAACTTTAACAGAAAAAATAATTGAAATATGGGATATTAATTCTCAAAGGTCCAATAAAAAAATTTTACAGAAAAAAAATGATAATAATCACAAATTTAGTTCTCTTTTAGAAACAAAAAATAATATTTTAGTATCTTCTTCTCCAACAGATTATTTAAGAACTTATGATATTAATACTTTAGAAAGAAAAAAAAAATTAAAAGATGTGAATTGTAGTTCTTTAAATAGTTTAATAGAAATTAATGATAATAATATTGTAATAGGAGGTAATAGTAAAATTTTCATTGTAAATATGAATTGTTTTGAAGTTGAATATTATATTAATGTTGATGGTGTTGTGTCTTCTTTATATTTATTAAATGATAATACATTATTATTTGGTCAAGATAATTTGAAATTAGGACAATATGATATTGATAATAAGAAATGTTTAGGTTTTATTGAAAATGCCAATCCGTGTTTTATTATTTCTTCTTGTCAAATTTCAAATAAATATATTATTACTGCTAGTTTTATTCAGTGCATTTTTTGGGAAATAAAAGAATAAAATTTAAATTTAATTTTTTAAAGCTATAGAAAAATGAATGAGATTTGTCTCATTTTAACTTTATTATGCAAAAGAGGTATTAATTGATAAATTATTAATAATTATATATTATATAATTGTAATAAGTTTTATTAAATTTTGAATATTTATATTATAATTAACCTAAATAATTATTAAAAATATATTAAATTTAAATATGTTAGAAAATAAAAAAAATAACAAAAAAGAAAATGATATATTAAGAAGAAATAAACAAAAAAAAAGAAAAGGAAAAGATGATATAAATGGAAGAATATTTCATTGTAAAATATGTAAAAAATCATATTTATCTTATCCTGCATTATATACTCACAATAGAAATAAACATGATATAATTCCAATAACTGATAAACCAAATATTTTTACTTCTAAAAGAGCATCAACTAATAAATTTTCTTTTAAATATAATCAAATTAATTTATTAAATCATAATAATGAAGATGTATCAAAAGAAATTAATTTTATTATTAATGCTTTTAAAAATATGAGTTTAAAATATGTTTTGAATAAAAATTCTAAATTTTTTAAAAATAATTATCAATTTAATAATGACCCTTTTTTTATAATATTATCTAATAATTATAATAATATAAATGAAAATAATTTAATTCCAAAAAAAGATAATAATATATATCAAGTTATTATAATTTATTTAATTAGATTAATTAAAATTACTTATGATGAAGAATTTAAATATTTATTAATTAATGTTGCATATTTTTTAAGAGAATATTTAAATATGATTGGATGGGATTTTAAACAAAATTTAATGAATTTTAAAAAAGAAAAAATAAATATTAATAATTCTAAAGATTTTTGTTTTTATAATACTTGTGAAGAAATTCCTGAAATGATTGAAGATTTTGTTTCAATTTATTTATTATTAATTGATGATTTAAGAAATAAACAAAAAGAAGTTGCAGATGTATGTCAAAATTTTATTTGTTGGTTATTTATAAATCAACTTACTTCTTATAAATTAAAAAGAATAAATGATTAAATTTAAATCAATTTATTTATTTTTATATATAATTAATGACATTATGGAATAATTTATTTTATGGCATTTTAATATTTAATATTTAATAATATACATAATGTAAATAAAAATTTGATAATTATTTATTTATTTTTTTTATTAATTAATTTTTATTGTTTATTTTATATATTATATTAATTAATGTCTAATCAAAATATTATTAATTTGAATGAAGAAGATTTAGCAATTACAAAAAGAATTTTATTAAAAGAACAAAATATAAGAATATTAGCATCAAAATATTTAGATTTTATGAATCATTTTAATTCTTTTTCTAGAAATGAAATGACACAAATATTAAATGACATTTTAAATGAAATTGATTTAATAGAAATTAATGTATTAAAAGCAGAAAATATTCAAAAATTAAAACAAATGGATAAAATATATCATATTAATATATCAGAAAAATTAAGTGAAGAAATTTCAGAAACTAAAAAAGAAATTGCAGAATATAATGAAAAATTACTAATTGCACAAAAGGAAAAAAATGATAAAATTGAATATGAAGAAATAGGAAAAATAATAAATGGATATGATACACAAGAAACATTAAATCAAAAGATTAATAAAGTTGAAAAAGAAAATAAACAAATTTTACAAAAAACAGAAATGATAAATAATAAATTAAATGTTGAATCAAATAAAATGGCATTATTATTAAGTTTAGTTAATGATTTAAAAAATAATTTTGATAAAGATCTTGATAATATAATTACAATTCAAGAAGAAAATATAAATACTAATAAAATGGATTTATAAACTTAAAATATTAAACTATTGTTTTTTTAAATTATAAATTTATATAATGAATAATTATTAAATTAAAAATACCTTGTTTCTGGCTTTTCTAATGATTATAAATTTAGATATATATTTAAAAATCAAATGTTAGATAAATCTAATAAAAATTAAATTCTATTGTTATTTGTTAAAATAAAATCATCTTCACTTAAAAACATAGAATCATTGGGATTAAATATGATTTCATTTTGAATATCAAAATCATATTTTACTTTTTCTTTTTCTTTAATTTTATCTTCCTTTAAATAATCTTTTTGAATATCATAATTAATATTAATTGGAATTTCAATTTTTTCTCCATAATAATATATATAATTTGATTCATAATAAAAACTAATTTTAATAAAATATATACAAGAAATTAAAGAAGAATTTATTGAAGGAAGAAGAAAATTCAAATTAAAAAAATTTTCTTCATTTAATATTAAATTATATCTTAATATATTCTTTTCATTTTTTTTTACTTGGAAATCATATTTTTTTTTCATAATTGTTTCCTTAATAAAATCTTTATTATTATTATAAAAAATTTTTCTTTTAAAATCTATTTTAACCCCTTTATAATCAAAAATACTTTTATTTTCAAATTCAATTAAAAGTTTAATTTTATCATTAAAATGAAAATGATTTTTATTTAAAAAAACAGAAATCATGTTCGATTGTTCGTTGATAATTTTTGATTCATAAATTATTTTAGGTAAAATAATTAATAATTTATTTTCAGAAAAAGATACATCATTTATTTCACAATTAACTTCAACATAATATCTAATATAAGAAGAAAATATTTTATTAGAATATTCAAAATTTGGAATTAAATTATTAGGAATATCAAAACAAAATAAAATAATATCAGGATAAATAAAACCAAAATGAGGTTTAAGAATATATAATTCATATAAATTATTTCCTTTATCTTTTTGAAACCAATATTCATCTTTTCTTAAAAATAAAGAAAATTTTGATATTTCTAAAAAAGATTTAATTTGTTTATTTTTAATATAAACTTTCCCTGTTACTTTTTCTCCAGTTTTATAAATAAATTTATTCGAATCAAAAATTATTTCCATTTTTATTTACAACAAGTAAATATTTTAATTATTATTTTAAGAAAGGAAAATTTATTATTATTTTATAATAAAATAAAAATTTGTTTTTTAATAATCAAAAGAAAAAAAAAAAAAAAGAATAAAAAAAACTAAAAAAATAATTTATTTAAATATCTGCACCATGTACTTTAATATTTTCTTCAGTCCCAATTCCTTCATGAATTAAAAATTTATAAACTTCTTCTCTGTGATCTCCATTTAAAGTAATAAAATTTTCTTTTGTTTTAGGATCATTTTTTATTGCACCAACACAATGGAAAATTTTTTTCCAAGCCTTTAATACTAAAGCATAATCAATATCATCTGGAATTCCTCTTATTACTGTTGCCTTTTTACGAACTGTTAATTGTTGAGTTGAAATATCTATTTTTTTTTATTGTTTTATATATTTTTATTTTTACGAATTGGTTTTGCTGTTATTACATCATCTTCTGCTTTGTCATCTCCAAATTGAAATTTTTGATATAATTCAAAATTATCTGTCATTGATAAATAATAAATAAATTTATTTTTTATTTTTTTAATTTATAATTTTTTTTATAAAGTTTTATAAATTCTTATTTTTTTTTAAATATTATAAACTCATTTTTATTTTTAATAAAGTTTTATTCAATTTTTTTTTTAAATCAATTTTTATAAATTCATTTATTTTGTTTTATTAAAAATTCAATTTTTTTTTTTAATTTGGATAATTTAAACAATATAAAATATAAATAAATAAAATAATTTTTTAAATAATATAAAAAATATTCGACAAACACATCTTAAAAAAAACAAAAACAAATTAAATAAAATTATTTAAAATAAAATAATAACAAAAAATTAAAACAAAGAAAAAAAAAATGATTTATGGAAATATAGGTGGAAAAATTGGTTATTCAAGTTCAAAAATAAATACAGTTCAAAAAAAATTATTTACTCCAATACAATTATCAATTCCTCATGCATCAGATATAAATAATCATAAAGAAAATTCGTCAACAAATTTAAGAATATTAGATAAAAATTCCCCTAATCAAAAAGATATGAATTTAACTTTTACACAAAGAAATACAAATAAAAATTATACACAAGCACCAAAAGTAAGATTTATGTTACCTTCAAAAAAAAAATCTTCTTCTTTAAAGAATTCAAGAACTTCTTCTCCAGATTTAACTCATAATAAATATAGTAAAGAAAAGTTTTTAAATCATAGAAGTAAATCAAAAAATTTAAATGATGTTCATAAAAGTTTAATTTTATTTGATGAAAATTTTGAAATTTTAGTTAATTCAATTAAAAAGAAATCAAATAAAGAAATAAATAAAGAAAAAGATAAAAATGAAAATGATAAAAAAAATAGTAAATTAATATCAACAAAAACTTTTCAAATTCCAAAAGAAAAAATATTAAATAAATCAAAAACAGATAAATTCTCATCAGCATTAAATAATCCAGTTTTAATATTAAATCCATCATTAAATTCTTTAGAAGACGAAGCAAAATCAATGACAAATACAATAGAAATAGCAAATTTTTATGAATATACAAAAAATTGTATGAGAATAATAGTACAATTAAGAGAAAATAAATCAAAAGCTCACATACCAAATAAAGTAAAAATACTTAATCCAAATAATAATACAAAATTAGCAGTTTTTGATTTAGATGAAACTTTAATTCATGGAGTTGTTAATATATCAAATTATAAAAAAGAAGAAAATATAATTTCAATAACTTTACCTTCGAAAAAAGTAGCAAAAATAGGAGTAAATATTCGTCCTCATTGGAAAGAGGCAATAGAAAAAATAAGTAAATTATATACTATTGCAATTTATACTGCATCACATAAAAGTTATGCTGATGCTGTTTTAGATTTTTTAGATCCTGAAAATAAATATTTTTATAATAGATTATATAGAAGTAATTGTATTGATTGTAAAATTGATGGGAAAGATTTATATGTTAAAGATATGAATATTTTTGAAGGGTTTGATCCAAAAAATATTTTAATTGTTGATAATTCTGTTATGGCTTTTGCTTATGATTTAGATAATGGTATTCCTATTTTACCTTATTATGATGCTGAAAAAGATTTTGAATTATTATTTGTTGCTTATTATTTTGAATCTTTATATCAATGTGATGATTTAAGACTTATTAATAAACAATATATGAAGTTAGATTATTATTTAAAACAAGCTATTGAAGAAATTAAAAGAGAAAATGAAGATTATGAAGAAGAAGAAAAAAGTGATATTGAAAATAAGAAAAAAGATAATAATAATAATATTAATAATAATAGTAATAATAATAATAATAATAATATTATTAGAAGATCTAAAGAAAAAGAAAAAGGAATTTCTGCACAAAATATTGTTTTACTTAGAAAACAAAAAGAAAAAAAAAAGGGAATAAAAAAAGAATCTCAATTTATTGAAGAATTTCAAATTGATTTAAAAGAACTAAGAAATAAATTTAGTAGAGATGATGAAATATTTTAATTGAATATATTTGTTTTTTTTATTGTTTATTTTAATTTATTTTTTTGTATTTATCAATATTTTTCTACTATTTTGTATTACTTTTTGTTTTCATTTTTTCTTTTTTTTGCATATTTTATTTTATTTTTTAATAAATAAATTTTGTTTTAATATGAATTATTAGTTTATTATTAAATTAAAACAAATTTTAAATTGTTTTTAAATAAATGAATTTTTTTTATTTTAATTTTTTTTAATGTTATGTCTATCTTGTAAAAAAAGAATTCCTTTAATTTCAAATATTGAATTAAATGATAATAATAAGATTTATATTTCTTTTTATTGTCAATGTAATAGTGATAATGTAATTTATAATTTAAATGATTATATTATTAAACTTAACGATGAAGGTAAAAATATTATTAATTATAAATGCCTTTTACATAAAGAAGAAGATATTGAATTTTTTTGTATTGATTGTATTAAAGAATTTTGTTATAAATGTGAAAAATTTTCTCATATTTCATTAAAACATAAAATTCATAATTTAAACTCTTTTTTTAAATTAGTTGAAACAAATTTGAAATTTATAAATACTTATAAAGAGATAATAAATAAAAAAATAAAAGATAATAATTCTAAAAAAAATTTTATTAAATTCTGTGACTTAGTTTATGGAACTTTTTATAAATATAAAGATAATTATTCCTCATATAAAAATGTTGGATATATTGAATTAATCATTTATGATTTATATGATTTAAAATTTATAAATAATAATGAAACAGAAATAAAGGATGAAAAGGGAAAAAATAATACAATTATTAATAGAAGAAAATATTTAAGAATTAATGATATTAATATTAACAAACAAAAAATTTTTGAACAAAAATACACTGAAATTTTATTTATATTATTATTTGAATGTCAAAATAATTTTATAATATATTCTAAAGATTTTATTTATTATGTATATGAAAATAATAAACAAATTGATATTATAAATAAAATATCCAATAATGATTCAAATGAAAAATTAATTAAATTAAAATATTTAAATAATAATTACTTTACTTCAATATTTGAAAAAGGTAAATTTTCAATTTTCAAAATTGAAAATAATATTATAAAACAAAGTTTTAAATTTATTCCTGAAGATGAAATATTAACAGCAATTTCATTTATTTATATTAACAATAATCAAAATTTAATTTGTGGATTCTTTGACAAAATTCATATTTTTTCTATTAATAATAACTTTAATAAAATAAAAGAAATATTAAATGAAACACATTCAATATTATTTGAATTAAATTATAATAATTCAAAATTATATTTATCTCCAAAAGGAGAATTAACATTTAAAGATGGAAAATCAAATAAAAAATATTTATTTAGTACAGAAGAAGCAATATCAAATATTTTAGAAATTGAATCAATTAATTCATTAGGAATTGTTTTTTTTAATAATATTATTGAAATATATGATTTAGAATTAAAATCTTATAGAAATAAATTAAAAGGCCATTCTTCTTGTATTTTAGATTTAAAAGAAATTAAAAAAGAAAAAAGACTCATAAGTTGTTCTGAAGATTATTATATTAAAATTTGGGATTTGATAAATTTTTCTTGTTCTTTAAATATAAAATTATCTTTACAACCTTTTAATATTGTTTTAGGAGAAAATAATAAAATATTAGCAACTTCACTTCTAAAAAATTATTTATTTATAATAGATTAATATCTTAATTCATTTATGAATATATTTATTTTCCTTATATAAATAAAATATAAATATAATTAAAATAAAAATTATTTTTGAAAATGAAAATATTAATGAAAAATTTTTTTAATTTATATTTTTTACAAATAATTAATAAAAAATATATAAATTCATTTAACTTAGATTATTTCTTTAATACTGCAATTAAACAATTAACAATTTTATATATATAAATATCATAAAAATACTGAAATATATAATTGTATTACAAAATAATTAACATCTTATATTGTTATTAGGAATATTTATAAAATTCAAATCCATATCGTTTTTATCTTCAATTTTATCTTTAGTAATATTTTCCATTTTCAAATTCTCAAAATATTTTTTAACATCTTCATTACAAATTTTTAAATTTTTTAATATATTTAAATCTAAAATTTCCTGAGTACTTAATCTTTCATTAGGATTAACATCAATTAATTTCTTAATTAAATAAACTAAATCATCATTGCAATTAATTTTTTTGAAAAATTCGTCAGTTTGATTGATAAACATTCTAAAATAAAAATCAGAAAGTGTTGAAGTTTCAAAAAATAATTTTCCAGTCAATAAAGCAATTAAAACAATTCCAGATGAAAAAATATCAATTTTATCTCCATAATAAAAATTTCCATTATTTAAATAATGCATTTCTGGTGCCATATAACTTTCAGTTCCAACTTTTTGATTCATTTTTATTTTTTCATTATTTTCATCTTTTATCTTTTCACAATATTCAAAATCAATTATTTTAATATTGTAATTTTTATCTAATAAAATATTATCTAATTTAATATCTCTATGACATAAATTTTTATTGTGTAAATTATTAATTGCTTCAATTATTTGTTTGAATAAAAATAAAGAAATTTCTTCATTAAAACCATTTTTACTTAATTTTAAATTATTTGTTAAATCATCATTTGATATATATTCCATTGGAATATATATTATTTCTTTTTCTATTATTTTTCCTTTTCCTTTTACAGAAAATGTCTTTTTAATTCCTTTAAATTGTTTTTCAATTAATGAAACAATATTTTTATGATTTAATTCTGAAATTATATTTCCTTCTTTTATTATTTTATCACTTTTGTCATTTATAAACGAATTATATTTACTTTTGAGAACTTTTAATACAATTTCTTCATTTGTTTCATTGTCTTTACAAAGATAAATATCAGAAAAACGATTTGTTGAATATATTTTATTTAAAAGAATAAAACGATTTTTTACGATGGATTTTATTATGGTGGATGAATTATTTTTATTATAACCCGAAGAAATTTTTTCTTCAGGTAAGTTACAATTCATTTCTGCTCCCTCAAATTTAATGTTTTTTTTGGGGTTTTAAGATAAATAATTTATTTTTATTGATGAAAAAAGAAAATAATTATTTTTTATTTTTAAATCTTGAATTATTAATTTTAACGTAATTTAAATATGACAAAATATCTTCAATCATACATATCATAATATGAAGTTTAAAAATTAAAACTAGATAATAATACAATTCAAATTTTAAAAGTTAAGTTAATATAAATGAGTTAGAATATATATTTTAAATAATTTATTTATTAACTATTATTAGAACTATAATTATTAACTTTTTCTCAATTGAAATTACAATACATTCAATAATAAAAATATCACATTTCACAAACTAAAAATCAAAAAAAAAAAAAAAATTAAATAAAAATCTAATCCTAAAAAATTCTTTTATAATTTAATGATAAAAACAAAATAATAATTTATTTAATTAAACTCTTCCAAAACAGTAAAAGTACCATCATCATTTTGAACAACAACAAAACTACTTTCATTATCTTTTCCAGTAACTTTAGCATAAACTCCAAAATAATTAACTCCATTAACATTAACACTTCCAATAGTACTAACATAATTTAATTTAGAATTTCTATTGATTAAATATTTACTAATTTCAGAATGTATTTTTGAAAATTTAGGACTATTTAAACTAACATTATCAAAATCAAGATCATTTTCATTTGCAAATTCATCACTCCACATTCTTTCCATTGAATTTTGATTATTTTGAATTGGTAATAAAGTATAAGTATAATCATGTATTCTTAAATCATTTCTTCCTGGAATATTTGTATTTGTTGCAAAAATTACTCTGTAATTTACTCCATTTACTAATTGAGTATATAATCCTAATGGACGAATGTCAAATGCATCTGGATTCATTGAGTTTACTCTAATTAAAAATCCTTCTTTTGCTTTTTGAATTGCTTGATAGATTTTTATATCATTTGATTCTTGAAAGTTTTTTACTTCTTTCCAACCTCCCATTGTAATTGAAGATGTTATTATTGAAAATAAGAAAAGATATAAGAACTTCATTATTTTTTTTATTTTTTAAATTTTTTTTCTTGGGTTTTATAGGATATTTTTTTTATATGTGTAATATATATATATATATTTTTTTTTTATATTGTTAATATTTTTTTTATTTTTGAAAATTGTTTTATTTTATTTTCAAATGAATTTAAAAAATGAAAAATTAATATATTCACTCAAAATTAAAAATTAAAATTAAAATTAAAAATCAAATTAACCAAACCAAAAAATTAAAATAAAAAAATGGGAAATAAATCATCAGAAAAAAAGCCAAAACTAACAACAATCCAACCCCAATCTGAAAAACCGTCCGACAGTAAAAAAAAAAAAAATAAAAAAATATAATAAAATAATATAACCTACTTAGTAATAACAAGAAACTCATTTGAATTCCTGACAATAATAGGTCGAGGTGGTTTTGGTAAAGTATGGAAAATAATAGAAAAAAAAACAAAAAAAACATACGCAATGAAAGAAATGTCAAAAACAAAAATAATAGATAAACAAAGTATAAAAAGTGTAAAAAACGAAAGAAACTTACTTGAAAAAATAAACCATCCATTCATAATAAACATGCATTACTCATTTCAAGACAAAGACAACTTATATTTAATAATGGATTATTTAAGCGGAGGAGATTTAAGATATCACTTATGTAAAAATAAAAAATTTACAGAATCACAAACAAAATTTTTCATATCATGTATTTTATTATCATTAGAATACATACATAACAATAAAATAATACATAGAGATATTAAACCAGAAAATTTAATATTAGATTCAAAAGGTTATGTTCACTTAACTGATTTTGGTATATCAAAAATACAATCTAAAAATAATTCAAAAGAAACAAGTGGGACTCCAGGTTATATGAGTCCTGAAGTAATGTGTGGTTTAAATCATACTATTGCAGTTGATTATTTTGCTTTAGGTGTTATGATTTATGAATTTATGAAAGGTTATCGTCCTTATATTGGGAGAAATAGAAAAGAAATTAAAGAAAAAATTCTAATGAAGGAAATTAATATTAAATATAATAAAGATTATTGTAATGGATGGTCTTATCAAAGTGTTGATTTTATTAATAAATTACTTGTTAGGAAAGCTAATTTGAGATTGGGTTTTAATGGGTGTAAAGATGTTATGAATCATATTTGGTTTGATGGGTTTAATTGGGATAAGGTTTATTTTAAAGAAGTTATTTCTGAGTTTTTACCTAGTGGGAAGGATAATTTTGATTATAAATATTGTAATGGTGTTGAAGTTTGTGGGTTAGATACTAGAGAAAGATATGCTGAAATTGTTATTAGTGATATTTATAAAGTTTGCTTTGAGGATTATTTATTTTTTGATAGGAATAAGTGTAATCAGAAATTGTTTTATTATAATTTTCATGAGGAAAGGTTTAGTAAAGATTTTAAAGATTTTAATAAGAAGGAGATTAATGAAAATAATAAAGGAGGAATTAAGATTTATGAGGATATTGTTGAGGAAAAAAATGGGATGAAAATTGTTAATGAGAATAATAAAGATTATGATAATAATAATAATAATAATTTAAATATTGTAATTAATATACAGATAGATAATAAAGATAATGTTGATATTGAGAATAGTAATCATGATGATCAAATTAATATAATTGTAAATAATATTAATAAAGATAATTATGTAAATAAATCTATTAATCAATTAATTAATAATATTCAAGATAGTATTGAAAATAATGAAAATATTAAAAAAGAAAATGTTAATAATGAAAATATAATTAAAGAAATAATAAATAGAGAATATAAAAAAGAAAATATAAATTTTGAAATAGAAAATATTAACTATAGAAAACATAATAGAGTAAAAAGTCAATTAGATAATTATTCAAAATATATAAAAAGATCAAATAAAGAAATTTCAAATTTAAGTAATAATAGTATATATAATCAAGAATCAAAAATAGATAATAATAAAAAAAAGAAAAAAAGTATTCACGTACGTTCAACAAGTGAATTAAGTTTAAATTCAACACAAGCATTTTTTGAAGCAAATAATTATATAGAAAATCGTAAATTAAAAAGAAAAAAAAGTTTAATAAATGAAAAAAATATAAATAAAGAAATAACATTTCAAAAATTTGTAATTAATCAAATTCCAAAAGAGAATATTAAAGGAAGTTTTTCTTCTCGTATATCAAAAATAGGAAATATCTCAATTGGAAATATCAATAATAATATTAATAAATATCCAATTGGAGTTTCTCATGATTCGACTGGTTTTACATATAAAAATAGTAATAAATAAAAAATTTTTTTATTATATCATTTAATTAAATATACTTTTTTTAACAAACAAAAAAATTTTTTTTTATTTCAAATTTTAAAAAAAAATTAAAAAAAACAAAGAATGGATAAATTATAATAAAAAAATAATTGATAAAGGATTTATAAAAATAACAGTTAATTATGTCTAAATCATATGATAAAAATACAAATAATAATACAAAAAATGAAACAGAAGAAGGCGA
>JAEEGL012090758.1_pt1 | contig 22710 bp, 14 predicted proteins | sample 9134231 | NCBI WGS metagenome assembly JAEEGL01 (sample SAMN16246548, study PRJNA631951) | gut metagenome | biome: gut microbiome; feature: rumen; material: fiber-attached | host: Bos | place: Iran: Karaj | collected 2018-10 | reverse complement strand
AGTACTTCTCATAAAGCGCATGATCCGGATGATCAGGAAGTGATGGATGGTTAACCTTCTCAACCTGAGGGTGCTTTGAAAGGAATTCAACAACCTTCTTTGTATTCTCAGCATGTCTGTCAAGACGAAGGGAAAGTGTCTCAACACCCTGAAGAAGAAGGAATGCGTTAAATGGTGAAATTGTAGCGCCTGTATCTCTAAGAAGGATTGCTCTGATATAGGTTACAAATGCTGCCGGTCCTACTACATCATAGAAGGATACGCCGTGATAGCTTGGGTTTGGTGCAGCGATCTGCGGATAGTTTCCGCTTTCTTTCCAGTTGAACTTTCCGGCCTCAACGATAATTCCGCCAAGGGTTGTTCCATGACCACCGATGAACTTAGTTGCTGAGTGTACAACGATGTCTGCACCATGCTCGATAGGTCTGATGAGATATGGTGTTCCAAAAGTATTGTCGATAACAAGTGGAAGTCCGTGCTTATGAGCTATCTCTGCGATTGCATCAATATCGGGAATATCACTGTTAGGATTTCCAAGAGTCTCAAGGTAGATCGCTCTTGTATTTTCCTTGATCGCACCCTCTACTTCAGCAAGATTATGTGCATCCACAAAGGTTGTGGTCACACCATACTGTGGAAGTGTGTGTGCAAGAAGGTTATAACTTCCGCCGTAGATAGTCTTCTGCGCAACGATGTGTCCGCCGTTTGCTGCAAGTGCCTCTATTGTATAGGTGATAGCTGCTGCTCCTGAAGCAACTGCAAGAGCTGCACTTCCGCCCTCAAGAGCTGCTATTCTCTTTTCAAAAACATCCTGAGTGGAATTTGTAAGTCTTCCGTAGATATTTCCTGCATCAGCAAGACCAAAGCGGTCAGCTGCATGCTGTGAATTTCTAAATACATAAGATGTTGTCTGGTAAATCGGAACTGCCCTTGCATCTGTTGCCGGATCCGGCTGTTCCTGTCCTACATGTAACTGAAGTGTCTCAAATTTGTAATTGCTCATACCGCTTACCTCCTCGTGTCTATGTTATCTCTTTCATTTATTTTTTGATGTTGAAAAGATGATATAACACATTCACCTAGTAAGTCAATATGTTTTATGATAAGTATTTTTTAACTCCTGCGATAACCAGACATTTATCGTTAAAAATCCAGTTCTTTATTTTTGAAGAGCAGATATGAAACAATAATCGAGAATACACAGATCCTGACAATTGATTCTCCTATAAACAGGAAAAACGGTAGTCACTCGCTTAGGTGAAGCATCGCCACCCTTGCTGTGAATACCGTTTTTATTTGATAGTTTCTGTTTCATCATCAGTGAAGCTCATGCCACCCAGACTACATTGCTATCTACCCCTCATAAGCAATCGTTACTGAAATTCCTTGGCCTTCATAAATCTTAGATATGTCAGCTGTAAATCTCTCTGTGTTCTCTTGCTTTTGATAAGTTTATGATAGCAGAGCTTTTATCACAAAAGTGTCACACATTTTAAAAAGGATCAAAATGAGCAACATCGCTTGGTTTTTACTCTCTAAAATCCTTTAGTGCCTTTGTCATTTCGTCGGCTTCGCTTTTTGAGAGAAGATAGGAAATAACAGCAGCAACAAGATATACGCCTGCAACACTGAGGGCTACGATGATGCAGCCTGACAGTGAAAGATCAAACCAGTTGAACAGTGTTCCGAGAGTCATGATTATGACGCAGAGAACAAGGTAGTGCGCCGCGGAAATAAGGAATCTCACAAGCGCGCTGAGAGGCTTCTTGGGGTTTATTGAGAAAACAGCTGTTGTAACAAGTGACGTCACAAAGCTTGCGCAGAAAATCTGCGGAATGATCGTAGTCCAGATCGTGTCGTACTTAAAGATGTTGATCCAGACAATGAGCATGATGCCCGTGTTTATGATAAGAAACCATTTTAAAAATTCTGAAAAGAATGCTTTCATAATAATCCTTGTCCTTCCGTATTATTTGCCAATGCCAAGTTTTTTCTTAAGCTCAGGCACGTAGCCCCTTGAAATGATTATGTCTTCTCCGTTCTTAAGGCTCGCTATAAATCTTCCGTTGAATTCCGGACTCAGATGATCAATTGCTTTTATGTTTACTATGGCATTTTTGGAGATCCTCAGAAAAGCAGAATCAGAAAGAAGCTCTTCAATTTCGAAGAGCTTTTTCTTTGTATCAAAGCAGTTGCCTTTAGTGTAGGCAAAGACATGATCGTCAGCTGCATCAAAGTAGAGAATGTCCTTTGTGGAGACCATCTGAATACTTTCATCTGCATATACGGCCATGGTTTCCTTGCTGACTCCGTCCTTCAGGCGGCGAACCATCTTCAGGACCTCGTCGTTTAACTCGGCCATCTTTATTATGATTTCATCTTCTTCACCTGGTAATGGTGTTTCAATAGTAATTTTCATTATCTGTCTTTCCTTTTTCCTAAGGATAAACACAATGTGGAAACTATGATGAATACAACCCCCACAGCTATAAGTATACCTGCTTTGCCGGGGTCAGACAATTGATTGCCATCAAAAATAAGTTCCATGCCCATTGCTTTATCAACTTCGCTTCGGATTATATCAGGTGTTCCGTCAAAAAAGCTCTTCTCAAGAGGAGCAAGAATGACCTTTCTAAAAAGTGAAGTTCCGTAAATAAACGGGAAGCATTTTACAGCCTTCTGCATTGTATCGCTCATTGAGCCAAGAGGGAAATAGATTCCGCCAAGGAAGCCGGCCAGGGTTCCAAGGATAATTCCAATGCCACTCCACGCGCTCTGACTCTTTATAATAGTTGCAAGGAAAAACATGATCGTCGAATAAACGAAAGTGTTGAGCATGATAAGAAGAAGTAGCTCAAGGTGGGTACTAAGCGGAAGCACCTCTACTCCGATGAAAACACCGATGATCTCAGTAGCGATAAGAGTTACGATGCTCATAACAACTCCTGCTGCCCATGCTGCTGATATGTAGGAAAGCACAAATACAGGCCTTTTTACAGGCATTACAAACAGTGAATTAAGACGATTTCCGGTCCTGTCTTTGATCATGTTTGAATAAAAAGCGTGTGTGACAGTAGATGCATTTATCGTCATTATTCCTGCACAGGTCCAAAGGAAACTGAAGCTTTTAACAGTAGCTTCATCGTCTGCTCCGCCCCTTCCGGGTACAAGCTTAATCGCATCCAGCAGATCCTCATTGTTGATATCCCCAAGGAAAAACACCATCAGCACGATAATTATGATCATTGACAGCAGTGAGAAAAAAACTGCTGAATAATCTCTGAAATATAAACCAAGATTTCTTTTATTTATTGCAACGAAACTTCTCATTAGATTGCCCTCCCAAGACCTGTTGTCACATTTAAAAATACGTCGTCCATCTTCCCCTGGATGATCTCAAAACCATCAATTATTCCCTTAAGTCTTCCTGCTGTTTCAGCAGCTGCAAAAGGATTTTTAGTATCAACTCTCGCACCGTAAGAAGTGGTGACAAGGTTCTCTATTCCAATAACATCTGCAACCTGATTGCGTCTGTTCTCGTCAAAGTAAAGCTTCAAGCTGTCCTTGGCGAATTTTTCTTTAAGCTCGTAAGGCGTTCCTTCCGCCAGCTTTTTGCCCTTATCGATGATGATGATCTTGTCGGCTGACTGAGCCTCCTCCATGTAATGAGTCGTAAGGAAAACTGTCATTTCAGTGTTGGCCCGAAGCTCTTCAACCGCATTCCAGACATCAACCCTTGTAGCCGGGTCAAGTCCTGTTGTGGGCTCGTCCAGGAAAAGAATCTTCGGCGAATGCATCAGTGCAAAAGCTATTTCGCAGCGCCGCTTTTGTCCGCCGGATAAAACTCTGTAGCGCTTGTCCATGATGTCTGAAAGCTTCAGGATATCTGAAAGATCTGACAGACGGCTGTTTATTGTCCTATTATCAAGTCCAAGCATCCTTGATCTTGTGACGATGTTTTCCTTTACTGTGAACAGATCGTCAAGGACATTTGACTGGTAAACAACTCCGATCGACCTGCGGATTTCCATATCCTCCTTGCCAAGTTTGTATCCGCAAAGATATGCATCACCCGCATCCGGTGTAAGTATTGTTGAAAGCATGTTTACGGTAGTTGATTTTCCTGCTCCGTTTACCCCAAGAAATCCAACGAAGTCGCCCTGCTTTATATCAAAGTCCAGATTATCGACTGCGCAGAATTTTCCGTATCTTTTTGTGAGATTCCTAAGTTCTATCGAATTCATTTTCCCCATTTCCTTTCCTTCGAGTGCTGACTCCTTCGTCCTGATCTAATCGAGTCCGTACACTGATTTTTTCTCTCGTTTTCTTATAAACGGATAATAATCCTGAAAAGATATGTAGGAAACAGAATCAGGGGTAAGTTGTAATAATCAAAGGGTAAGTTGCCAAAAGCCCCTGACTTAACTAAAAGTCAGGGGCTCATGAATTTAATTATGTTTAGTTTTTCTGTCGTCCAAACAGTATAGAAAAGATGTTAAAGCTTCTTGTTCCAATCTTGAACTTGCAGCTCTTACTGCCATAAGTGCCATCTCCATTGCCCGTTATCAGGATTGTGGCACTTCCTGTTTTTACATTGTTTACATATTCAACAGTATAAGAAGTATCTGCCACTTCGCTCCAGGCTGCGCCGTTCTTAACAAGAACACGTATCTCAGGTCTTACCTGTGCTCCGGTGTAGTCCTGCTTTCCTACGGCAACATCCTTGCCATTGACCTTATCCTTGGCAACAATCTTAGCCTTGGAAAGATTGGCCTTTTCTGCTGCCGGCATAATTACCCTGTAGGTGGAAACAACTTCGTCTCCCAGGAAATTGCCCTTGCCCTTTACATTAACAGTGATTACCTTAGAAGCGACACCATCATCGAGCGTAAACTTTGACTTTGAGGTAAGCTCCGTCTCACCGTCAAAATAGGTAACCTCATAGTCTTTAGCTGTAAGCAGCACGTTGTCAATTGAAACCATAGGCTTTGAAAGGTATTTGCCGGGTTTGTTATAAACCATGTCCGCAGAAACCGCTTTTGCCGAAGTAAACGGAGCCTGCTTTATGGTAAAGGTCTGGTTCTTTATCGCCGGATGTCCCTTGTAGTTTCCAAGGAAGTTTACGGTAAACTTACCTGTACCAACCTTTTTGTTATTGCTGTAAACAATCTTATAATCAGTGCCTTCTGCAAGGTTCAAAAGCTCCTGTCCTGCTCTTGCCACTGTTACGTTTACCTTTGGAGATACTCCTCCAGGCGTATACATAATGTCAGCATCAGCATCAGCAAGCGTCGCTGTGATCGCACCGGTCTTATCCGGAGTGATGGTAAAGGTCTTGGAAACACTACCGGTATAATCTCCTATTCCGATTACAGTAAACTTGACTTTACCGGCCTGAATATTGCTCCACGGCTTGTAGATCACCTTGTAATCCTTATTCTTAGTGAGCGGATTCTTACTGCTTCCTGCAGTAACTGTTATCTCGCCCTGCACCAGCTCTCCCTTATCATCTAAATAGGTGCAGCTAAGCTCCTTAGGCGTTCCGTCATATGCATGTTTTCCGGCCTTAACCTTGACCTTAATGGTAGCTTCCTTTACAGCCTTGGCATCAAGAACAGTGACCGGAATTCCTGTAATACTTCCGGTAAAGTTTCCTTTTCCTGTGATATCAATTGTAGTGTTTTCCTTTATAACTCCGGTATTGCTAAGAGTAATATCAGATGCCTTAAGAGTGTAATCGCCGTAGATGATCACAGGACTTATCTTTTTACCACTTTGAAGCTTTATCTCATTTGGAACAGTAAGCTCGTCTCTACTATTCAGCTTGCCAAGATCAGCAGGAAGAATATAGAACTCAAGTGTTTTCTTTCCTGCAAAGTTTCCTTTACCGGTTATGGTCACAGTAGCAGTTTTTCCTTTGCTGACAGCTGTGTTGTTACTGTATTTAACAGTATAATCAATACCCTCAGTCAGCTTTTTGTTATATCCATAAACTGTAACGGCCGGCTTAATTGCTGCGCCTGTATAAACCGTCTCATATCTTCCCTGTGCTCCGCTCTCCGTATTAAGGAACAAGCCATCGTAAGGATCATCTGCAGTTTCAGCAAATTTTACGCTGAAAGCTTCTTCTATCTCCGGGTCAGGATCGGGATCAAACTTATCTTTTCCAACCTCCAGCCAGGTGATGTTGTTCATGGTATAGTACTCATTCTCATCGGCTACAACGGAGATTGTGAGGACCTGCTTTTTATCAAGGGTATATTCTTCCTCGAACTTAACGAAGTCTCCGCCCATCACTTTGCCTTTTTCGGTAAAGAGTGTTCTGTCATCTTCATCCTTTACGACCAGCTTCATATCTGTGGGCCTAAGGCCATTGTTTTCAACCAGGATGGTGATTATAGGAATCTCCCCGCTGTCATCATAAGAGGACATAACCTCAAGGTCTGCCATGGAGAGAGAAATTTGTTTTGTATCGTTAGAATCTTCTTCATCTCCTGTCGTGCTCACAGTAACCTCGATATCGCCTCCGTATGAAAGGCTCTGTGGAACTACGAACTCAAAAGGATAATCCTTTGTCTCTCCGGGCATAATGCTTACATCGATATCCGAAGAAGCAAGCTCCGTCTCACCATAGGCCACTGAAACATGCGCTTTTTCAACCTTGGCAGTTCCATTGTTCCTGACATACAGACTCACAGGAAGGGTTGCTCCCGGATATGCTTCATCAACCACAAAGTCCGCTAGCTCAAGTTCAGTGTCGTAATAATCGCCCGTGGTCATGATCCTTATTGATGAAGTAGCATCAAAGGTTCCGTCACCTGCCGGAACAACATCACTGTATAAATAACATATAGTTCCTGAATCCACTGACATAAAGTCAATGTAGGAACTCTTTTCCTCGTGGGTAAGAAGTCCCTGTCCCCATTCGCCATTGTCGTAGGTAGACGCAGCAATACTTCTTGACTCCTCTCCGCTCACAATATAAAGAACCTTATTTCCTACCGTGTAGTATCTTGATGAGGCGTTCATGGTCCCTGTCGGAAGAAGCTGCGTCAGATTACCGCCATCCAAATATTCAAGTGCTCCTCTGGCATTGACAGCCATAACTTTGCCACCAACTCCCGGAAGCTCAGTATAGGACAGATTTGTGAATGCTCCCACGGCAACCTTATTGGAAACAGAATTCTTTCTGATGAAAAGTTCCTGTCCCTCAGTCTTGGGATCCGTATCCTTTTCTACTACATAGCCAAGATATACGTCATTTCCTTCTTCCGCAAATGCAATGGAAGAAACGGAATTAAGTCCGCTGACCTCATCTTTTATATTCCACTTGCCATCAGAATACTCAGCCCAATAAACGGAAGTAAGAGAATCCGTTCCGGATACCATGGAATCATTCTTATTTTCTACAAAGGCAAGCTGAAGCTTTCCATTCTTCATAAAGAGTCTTGGCGAAGATGTAAACTTCTTGCTCTCTGAAGGTCCACCCAGATCTTCAAAACTATTATCAGCAGAATTATACTTAGCCACGTGAACCCTGAAGGACTTCACATAAGCATCCAGGCTGTCCGCATCATCCTTATGGGCATCCTCATCTGTAAAAAGCTTGTCGGAATCAAGCCACGCAACATAGATATCTGAGCCATCCGAAAATACCTCGGGCTCATAATCAGCAGTAGTATTTCCGGCCAAAACAGGCTTTGCATCGCTGTAAGTATTCTTTACCGGATCATAAATGCTGTAAACAAGCTGTGACTGGTTCAAAAGGCTGCGGCTTGTATTATCTGTAACATAGAACAGAAGCTGATCAGTACTTGTTGACGCCATTACAGGCTTTGCTGCATTGTAAGCATTCTCAACCAGGATTCCATTTACGCCGGCAGTGTTATTCAGAATGCTTTCTGTAGCAGCCAGGTTTTTAACAATCAAGCTGTGATCTATTGCGGCGTCCGTTGGTTCCAGCCGATCGTAACCCGCGACGGATTTTTGGTTCTTTTCCTCAGGAATAATATAGAAAGTTCCGGATATCAACGGGAAACTAGCTGATTTCTTAGCGAAGTAAGCTTTTATACCTGCCTCACCACTTAATGTCCATTCCTGAAGACCTTTTACATCTGATAAAACATTGATATGAAGAGCAACCTTCATATTAGTACTTGCTTTGCCATATACTCCAACGCTTATCCAGTCTCCTACGCCTACACCACCATATAGTTCAATACCAACACTAAGCGCTAATTCTGTATCAACATAGATCTTTGCTTCATCAAAATTGTAACCAACATCTGCTGTAAACTGACCACTAGCGGATAAGGTACACATTACTGTAATCGGAACTGTCACAGTGAAAATGTGAGTAGCTGTTTGAGAACCGCTAACTGTGAAAACAACTGTTCCCTGAATCATCTGAGGCTTCCACTCACCGGTCCAGGCACCCTCCAGGTAACCCACTACGCCAAATGAAACGCTTTCTTCAAAAGCTGGAAAATGCGCATCAATGAACGACTGATCCTGAACAGTTTTCATCCAGTCCTTATCTCTGGCCAAAAAGCCAGCCATTTTCACATCCCACAGAAATTCTTCAAACTGATCTTTGATGGGTTTCCTTTTATAAGTGGTAGTTGTAACCCCTTCCGTGCTATTGTAGGAATACAGATTTTCCTTTTTGATGTTTATTCCAATTTTTATCTTGTTGTCTTCCAGCACAAAATTAATCGGAAGATCAACCGGAAGATCCAGGCTGAATTCCTTTCCTCCAAAAAACGGGACATCATCGCGAACTTTAAAATCTCCTCCCCCGCCCTCGAGCTTAAACCCACTAAATACAGGGACATTGTTGGTGACCGTGACATCGCAGAACGCGCTAAATTCGCCCTCATTGGTCACTGCTGCAATCTTAGTTTTGCCATACTTCTTTGGAGTAACCACTCCATTTTTATCAACATCAGCTATGCTTGGATCCAAGGTAGTCCAGCTGACATACTTGTTTCCTGCAGTCTTGGGAAGAACTTCAGCACACAGTTTTTTCGTCTCTGACAGGGTGATAATTATTGCACCGGGCTTAATAACGACACCGGTAACCGGGTCATTTCCGGTGCTACCGGATCCATAATGAACTGTTGCCTTACTAAGAAACATATCATTATTACCTTGGGCAACATTTTTCCATTCCTCTTCTGTTCCTTCATAGTAAATATCAGTGATATTATGACAAGCATAAAAGGCATACCTGCCTATCGATGTGACAGACTTAGGAACAACTATTTCTTCCAGGTCTGAAGCGATATAACCGATAGCTGAGGGAATTGTGGTTGTCCCATCTGCAAAGATCATTCTTCTTACAGTGCTAAAAGGCGTTATATAAGTGCCGGACTCACTAGGAACTCCTTTGACATTTTTAGGAATCTCCACTACATAAATGTCAGTATTTGAAAAGGCACCTCCTGCAATTGTAGTAAGACTCTCCGGCAGAGCAATATCAGACAACGACGTGCAACCAACAAACGCGCCATGTCCTATACGCTCAAGTTTATTTGAAAACTTAATGCTTGTAAGATTTTTGCAGTTCATAAAAGCAAACGCTTCAATTGAAACTACTCCATTTGGAAGCTTGATACTTTTAAGACTCTCGCACCCTGAAAAAGCGCCGCCACTGATTGTCCCCATTCCGGTTGGAAACGTGATCTTAGTAAGCTGTTTGCAGTCAGCAAAAGCATATATACCAAGGGATGTTACTTTACTTGGAATTTTAAGGGATGAAATGCTGATACATCCTTTGAAAGCATATTTTTCAATTGTAGTTATACTGTCCGGCAGATTGATAGTTGCCAGATTCTTACATGCATTAAATGCATACTCACCAATAGTAGTTACACTATCCGGAATCAATACTTCTTTCAGTGCTTCATACTCGCTACATACATTGTCGGGAATCTTCCTTGTTCCATCGGCAAATACTATCTTTTTTGCCCCTGAAAAAGCCTTTGAGCCAATCTCAGTAAGGCTGGCCGGAATCACCAGTTCCTGATAAGGTATATCTGCGAAGGCCTCCTCGCCAACACTTTTAATGTTATCAGGAAGAGGTGTGTACATAAGAGCTGCGCACCCCTCAAAAACTCGATCACCAACTGTTTCAAGCTTGGAAGGAAGCTTATTTAATGAAAAGTCCAAAGTATCTTTAAAAGCCTCCGAGCCTATATATCTAACGCCATCCGGAAGCTCCGGAAGTCCAAGCTTTTTACAGCCATTAAATGCAGACTCGCCAATATGATAAATACCTTCCGGCAGATTGATTTCTTCAAGAGAAGAACATCCCGAAAAAGAGCCCGCGCCAATATACATATCCTGGCCCTCTTCAGGAAACTCTAATTCCGACAGGGATACACAATCCCCAAATGCAGAATCTCCAACCCAGTCAATCGTTGATAGAAAGGTTACTTTCTCAAGATTTCCAAGCCCAAGGCACAAGCAAGCAGGAATTTCATTTCCATCATAAACAAGCTCTTTAAGAGAGTATGGCAACGGGCTTTTTTCATAGAAACTCGAAGATAATCCAATCTTAAGCTTTTCAATTGATGTGTCACTTAAAGCAGACTGGGCCAATTCTTCAATCCGAATAACGTGACTATGATCATGGTCTTCACAATTCTTTTGGTCACAATAAGCCTCAGAATATGATTCAACCTTTTTAAGGTAAGTATTCGCAAAAGCGTTGGTTCCCAATTTTCTTACAGTGTCGGGAAGCTGAACATAAGAAAGACCAAGACACCCGCTGAAAGCTTCTTCCTCAATGTCCAAACCAGAATTATCATGACTATCAAAATAAATTTCACTAATAGAACTGTTACTAAATGCATATCTTCCTACATAATTGATTTTGGAACCTGGTTGAAAAGAAATTGCACTGATTCCGGATTTCTCGAAAGTGCCGGATTCTATTCTGCTAATAGGCGCTGATGTAGGATAATTAAATTCAGAAAGATCTCTGGTTTCTGAAAAAGCATACTCGCCTATACTTTCAAGGGCTGAGTTCTCTTCAAAAGACACTTTACGAAGGCCTTCACATTTTTCAAAGGCATAATCGCCTATGCTTGTAAGTGATGCAGGAAAAACAGTCTCATCGCTGACATAACCTATTCTCGAGTTGCTGAATGCATAGTTGCCTATACTGGTAACATTCGAGAGAAAATTCAAATCCCCTACTCCTGAATTCCAAAATGCATAGTCCCCTATGGTAGTCAGCTGTGAATTCTCTTCAAAGTCGAATGTCACGTAACATCTTAAGTCCGAAAAAGCTCTCTCCTCAAAGCTTTTTACTGTAGCCGGCATCATTATATATGCGTAGCTTTCATTCATGTATGACAAAGAATTAAGCGCAGAAAAAGCGCTGCTTCCGATAGAAGTGACAGGCAAACCTTCATATTCATCCGGTATTTCTACAAAACCGTAAAAGAGATTATCTTCTGTTGCAACGCCACTTTTCATGACTAATTTGGACACCTTGTAGCTGTCACCGGTTTTTTCGAATTGAAGTTCATAAAAAGGCCTGTCATGCTCAACTGCCTCCGCAGTGACCTCGTCATATTCGCGGGCTTTAAGCGCAGCTTCGTATGAATCAGCTACCTTTTTTGCGACATCTTCAGCAATATCACCTGCGATGCCCATAATATCTGTCTGTTCAATATCATCCACAAGTTCCGCTGTTGCAGCATGCACCTCTGCCGGCATTCCGGTTACCAGAATAAGGGCAGCTGTAACAGCTGCCAAAACTCTTTTGCCAATATTCCTATTTCTCTTCATACTTAAGACTCCCTTTAAATGTTAGGTTAAGCGCCTCTAATTTATCCCTGTTGTCCGTTAGCCTGTCTGATCATGTCCTCAACAACGATGTCATAGATCTCACCGATGCTGTTGCAGTACTCAAGCACCTTCCAGGGCTCGTTGGTATGGAAATGGATCTTTACCAGATCCTCATCACCTGCTGCAATAAGAGAATTTCCTTCAAAATTCTCTGTGATATAATCTGCTATCTCATCCTCATCAAGGTCCTTGTCTCTTCTGTCAATGAGAAGCTGTGTGTCATAACGATAAGCAAACTGATCATCCTCTGCATCAATACTGTTAACACCCATTTTTTCATCCTCTTTTCTTATTTTTTTGATAATTCAAAAATGCTTCAGCGCTAACATATTATCATACCCATCAGCATTTTACCATCAGGTGATTCTTCTCAAGGTCATAGAAAAGAGTGCACTCAGCATCTTTCAGATCGAAGATCTTCACAATCTCCGTGTCGTTCTCGTTATCGGCGAAATTAGAAGAGATGTTTTTATAGGTGGTGAGCTTGTCAGGTGAAAAATGAAGTGTCTTTTCATTTGCGAAAACAGCCGTGTAGAGGATGTCTGCCTCGACAAGGTCCTGGAAAATGTGGCTGCCGTAGGAAAGCTCTGGGTTGTAGCCGGCCTCTTTTTCCTCAACCTCACATACTGCTTCAAACTCGCTGATGTCGGAAAAAGCTGTAGGTACGCCAAGTTCAGGCGACGACGTTCCGATGCGTCCGGGAACGATCAGCATCATGTGCCTGCCCTGGTCTCTGAAGGCCCAGTTCACCTTGCCAATGATCCTGGCAATTCTGGTTTTATCTGCATAAGGCATGTTGTAGTAGGCTTTCGGGTCGACATAAACTATAAGGTCAATCGGAACACTTCTTGAAAGGCCCATTGAAGAATCAATGCTTTCAAGAATAATGTTTTCCTCAGACACGCTTTCCGGAACTGCTACGACTGCATTGTCCTTAAAGACCTGAAGCGGTCTGCACTGCAAAAGGTTTATGGAATACTCTCCGTTTTCCGAAAGGTTCATGGTGAATTCGATATCGACAGGATGCTGATATTCTTCCTGGATTATCTGCATCAGCTGCTGCATCTGCGTCATTATATTTTGCTTTTTCACAAGTCCTTTGCAGGAGATAAAAAGAACGTCGCGGTAGATTCCACGCTCTTTTAGCGAATCCTCAACCTCATAGTCATGTTCAAGAAGCGTATTTATCAGATACCGAGGGAGCTTACCCCAAATATCTCTAAGTTCCAGGCGCTTAAGTGCATGCTCGCTGACATCCATGGCCTCAACGGCCCTCTGCGAAAACTGGTGCTTCTCAGCCACGGTAACAGACGAGGTAGCTTCAGGCATATCAAGGCTCACAAGGCGTGGATACGATCCCATGGTCCTGTCGACGGCTGACGTACCAAGTCCCATAACGAGCCTTAGCATTCCGGCTTTCGGATCGATCCCTGCAAGGAACTTATAAGGGCTGTAGGAGTAGCCAACGCCCGCAGCACACGGCATATAGTACGGACCATAGTAAGAACCTGAAACCCTCTGAATAAGCAGCGCCATCTGCTCATCTCTTTTGTCCAGTCCTCTCCTCTTCCTGTAATCCAGAGCCGACAGACTCATCGTGCTTGCATAGACAGTCCTGATGGCATTTTCAAATTCCTCAAGCCTCTCCTCCAAAGTGCCTCTGTTAGCGCAAAAAACTGATTCGTATTTTCCCGCAAACGCATTTCCAAAGCCGTCCTCGAGGATACTGCTCGACCTTACAATAAACGGATCCTGTCCGTAATATTCAAGGATATGTTTAAACTGAGTCCGCAGCTCTTCCGAAAAAACTCCCTGTTTTAGCTTAACTGCGAACTCATCTGCAAGCGAAAAATACTCCTCCTCTGTCCTCTGACGGATTCGCAGATCCCAGAATTCATTGTCGACAATATAGGTGTAATAAACATCGGAGCCCATAAAGAATGAGTCGTGTGGCTCCAGAACTTCATTTATCTCAGGACTCATGTTTCGGATGATTGCCCTTGCAAGCAGCATTCCGCAGGCTTTTCCTCCGATGAGCCCAGTTCCAATCATATGGTTTCTCACAGCAAAATAGTCCTCGGGCTTAAAGTGCTTTTTTACCATGAGCCTCATCTTCTCGTCCCTACTCATCATGATATTGCACATCACATTGCAGGACTCAGTCATGTCCATATTGCATTCATACTGCACCCTTGCTGTGTTAAAAAATTTATCCCAGAAGTCAATGTACTGGTCCTCTCCGGGTCTTTGAAAATTATCAAGAAGCTGGTAAAAACGGCTGGACTGCACTCCGTCGAGGATTGGCCTGAAGGTTCCTTCATCTTTTTTATAGATATGCGGAAGGAACATGGTCTCCGAATCCCTGTTCCAGACCTTCTCCGGGCGGACATATACATTTTTTGCATCGGAATACACATCAAGAAAAAGCTGTGTTGTGTTGAGAATCTTATTGACTGCATGAAAAGAATGCTTTCCCCTTATAATCGGGAAAAAAGCTACCGTATCAAGAATAAAAAGAAATGGACAGGTCACCCTGAAGAAATTTCCCATCATAAGATCAGTCGCCCATCGTATCTGTAATTCGGAAAGGCAGTCAAAAACATAGAAGGCATCCTTTCCCTCTTTTTCAATGATATTATGAATATCGACCGTAAACGTCTCAAAGCGATGGGTCAGTGGAACCTGGTAGGTCTTAACCTCCGGACAGTCCTCCACCAGCGGTTCATGAGAGGCAAACCTAAAGTAGATTATGTTTCGCTTATCTTTTTTGGCCTGCTCGATGTACGGATCCACGAACAGTTTAAACTCTTTAAGGTCAGAAACCCTGAATACGACATTGTCTCCAAGCCTGATATTATCAAGCGCTTTATCCATCTCCGGAATCCCGGACAGTACACGTTCAAATGCTGCCATCGCCACTTCCTCCTGTATTTCCTGAAAACGAAAAAAGAAGCAAAGTACGCCACATTTCTGTAAGCGCCTTTGCTTCTCTGTTTATTATACCACTTCACATTGTCTGTTTGTTCAAGAAATCCGCAATATACTGCAATGTTCATCTGCTACTATCTTTGCTGTTGCCATTTTTAATCCTCCTCTTTCCCCGCTCCCAATAGTGTCTCATATATTGTCTGTGCTGCAAATCTTGATCCTGCAGGAGATGCGTGTCTCCTGTCCTCAAAATACAAATCAATTTCCGGATGTTCATGTATTTGAGGCCACCACTTTTCGCCAACCGGAGCCACTTTGCAGCCATACTTATCAGCGAGTCTTCTATATCTTGCAGACATCTCTTCCTGAAATGCCTCATTGTTTTCTTCTGTCCAGGTCATGTAAAAGCATGCTATCGAACGAGTCTGCTTTATCCATTCCATTATCCTGTCAGATGCTTCTTCCATGACAGAGAACTCACCCATAGGATGCGCCACATGCTGGAGTACGATAAAATCATAATCCCCAAAGAGGATATTAAATCTAGTCTGCTCATTTTCAGCATGATAATCAAGTCCCATCCCACCTTTTGTGAGCATGGTTACCTGCATGTCAACACCGTTTTCCTTGCATATATCAGCGAATATCTTAGGCATATCGTTGTAATATGTGTGACTATTACCAATAAAAAGAGTTCTCATTCTATATTCCGCTCCTTTCTCATATCCTCAATGCTTTTTGTGCAGCTTTATCTGCGTACATGTTTGCGTCAGCTCTCTCGAAAACATCGTCGGCTGAACTATCTACGCCTTTCTCATAAACCGCGTATCCAATAGCTGCGGACACACGCTTCCAGGGATCCAGCGTCTCATTTTTCTCATAATCCGAAACGATCTTTTTAAACTTGGCTACCAGATAATCAACCGCCTCCAGATCATTTTTCACAAGGATCACAACAAATTCATCTCCGCCCACTCTGAAGACCGGGGAATGCTCAAAAACTTCACAGACAATTTCGCAGATTGTCTGTATGGAAGCGTCGCCCTTTTCATGTCCGTATGTATCGTTTATGACCTTAAGGAAGTTGAGGTCTATCATCGCAATACCATAGGAATCCAGCATTCCTCTTTCGAAGGCTTCTGTGATCTCTTTGATCTCTGTGTTGTAGGCATTCTTATTTCTGACGCCGGTAAGTGCGTCCTTATTCACCAGCTCTCGGATCGCCGCAGATTCCTCACGGACAACACCAAGCTCCTGTTTTGTGGCTATAAGACCATTAAAGTAATTGTTGATGTCCGACTCCATCTTTTTCATGGATTCCGTCAGAACTCCGATCTCATCCGAAGAAGAAACCTTAAGCTTTGCAAAATCACTGCGTGCGCCGGACTTTCCATCAGCCCAGTAATTTTCAGCAGTTTCGGAGAGCTGCTTTATTGGCTTTACAATGGTCTGGTTCAAAACATGTGTGCTGATCAAATAAATCGCAGTATATATCACAATTGCCATCGCGATAAGCGCTGCTGTGAACTTATTCTGCGTACTTTTTATTTCGTTCATGGAAACATCCGTACACGCATAAGCTACTGTTTCGCCATCATCGTTTCTTATCGGGCGCATATTGCTGACCAGCCATCCATATTCCTCGGTTTTTGTAATGTATGGGTCAAGTCCGGTCTCGGAATTTTCAATCAATTTTTCCGCCCATTCCTCTGCCCAGCCATAGCTGTCAATACAGCCTATAGGGCATGGTTCTTCATGGTCCGCATCCGCCAGATAGATAAAATCATTTCTTTCCGCTGAAAACTCAGGATACATAATATAAACACAGCTAACCTTGCTGCCATCCTGCACCACCATCAGATCGTGAAGAACATCCTGATACTCTTTCATGTCATAAATAGATTCATATAAAGCCACGTATTTCTCGAATGCCTCAGATCCCCACTCAAAGCTTGTGATCTTTTCACTGGTGTTGTAAATCTCAAGCACCTTGTCCCTAATTATTCTAACCTCTTCCGGATCAACATTTCCGGCCGCAACATAAGAAGCATTGTCAGCACTTTGTTTGATCAGGTTTTCCGCAAGACGCCTTACGACAATAGTGCTCGCAACAATAAGAAATGTACTGACAATGGCTGTGGTCAGGAATATTAGAAGAGCAAATTTTTTCTTAATAGAATGCTTCATACTTCTCTGTCCTCAATTAGTCCTGTCTTCCATATATCTTACAAAATCTGCCGGAGGAAGCGGCTTTGAGAAGTAGTAGCCCTGCTCGTAGTCGCAGCCCATCTCAGCCATCTTGTCCTTCATCTCCTGCGTTTCAATTCCTTCAACAACTATTTCCAGTTTCGAGTTCTGGAACAGTTTAATAAGATCCGGTAAAAATGCTGCCTTGCCTTCGAAGTACGACCATGTAAACGACATATCTACCTTTACCACGTGAATAGGCAGATTCATAAGACTCGAGATATTGGAATTTCCCGTGCCAAAGTCATCCAGAGACAGCTCAGCCCCCATTGTGCTAAGTTCTGCTATCTGCATCTGGATCATGTCATAATCCTCTATAAGTGATTCAGTAATCTCAAAGTCAAACATGCTCATTGGAATATTGTGCCTTGCTACAATATCCGAAAAGTCTTTTGTCAGGCGTTGGCTCATACACTGAATAGGCGAAAGATTGACGTTTATAAATTCAATCCCCAGCTTTTCCGGATCTGATTTCTCAAGGAAAATACAGATCTTTTCAAATATCTGCCTGCCAATCTCAATAATATCGCCGTTTTTCTCCGCAACATGAATAAACTCAAGCGGCGGTATAAAGCCAAGCTTTGGATCATAAAGCCTTGCAAGCGCCTCAGCTCCCAGAATCTTATCTTCTTTAATGGAATAAATAGGCTGGAAGTAAACCTCAAATCTGTTGTCAGCAATAGCGTCCTTTACTGCTCTCTCGATTGACTTATGTTTTTTTACATCTTTTATCATGTCCTCGGAAAAGACATAATTTTCCCGCCTGTTCTCATTGTAGGCATTGGCTATTGCATATCTTGCCAGATCTCCTGCAACCAGCCCCTGCGTTTCAATAATAGGATCCGGAATAAGCATTGCTGAAAGCTTCATCTGAACAACGCCATAATACGATTTTTGGAAAGCCTCATATTTTTCTTTCCAATCCTCCATTATTTTCTCAGGCTTCTCGTGAAGATGTCCCTTGATCAGGAGAATAAAATTCCCGTTTCTTGTATAAAAAATGTTGTACTTACGGAAGTTCTTCGCAAGCCAGGAAGCAATCGCCTTCAGGCCGTCATTTACCAGGTAAACACCATAAACAGATTTTGACTCTTCATAGTTATGGATATTCATCGTTATAAGACTGAATGGAATCTTCTTTTCCCAGTAATCAAATCCGATCAGGTCAAGAGCAGACTTATTCATAAGCCTGGTCCTGTTATCACGGTAAAGATCAGGATTCTCAGAAGTCAGATATATGATGAGAATAGCAAGAATGCTGAAATAGCTGGTAACAAGCATGTGATAGAACTGTTTTCTTATGATAATTCCGAACAAAAGAATCAGATTAAACGAAAGAAGGCCGGCCTTCATTCTTCTTGAGAGCTTTTTCCAGTTAAATATTACAATGATAAGGGAGCATATGATGTAGAAATAAGTACTGAAATAAATTGTCTTATAAAGCGAACAGTTGTGATAGCCATCCTCTGCGATGGTATAGATCGCAGAAGTCCATGGCGTCGAAAGAATGAGTATTACTGCAACTGAAGCAGGTATTGCAGTCACAATCCAGAAAATCCAGTTACCTTTGTGACTGTGTGAAGACTCCGCCGTATATGCAAAAAGAGCCCAGCCTCTGACGATAAATCCCAGGAAATAAGCATGATTGATGGCATACATTACCCATAGCGGATATTCGTACCATATCTCATTCATCTCGCAGGATATGATATCGGCGGAGGTCATGATCAGGTTTGCGAACATGACAAACCAGAAGCAAGAGCTCTGCCTTATCGGGAGGTTGCGTCTTACTCCGTAAAAAACAAGAAGTATAAGCTGAATAGGAATTGCAGCTATTGCAAAGTCATAGTTGAAGGGGCTGATCCAATTGATCATATTATGTCTCCTAAAAATCCAGTCAAACAGCCAACATACTAATCCTATTCTATTTTAATATATACGCAATCTCGATAACAAATTAAACCTTTGTAAACGAAATTTAAAAAAATTATATCAGCTTCCTGTGGATCTGTAATGCCTCATCGCCAGATGGAAAAAGCCGGACATCACGATAAATACAAAGGCTCCGGAAAGCGGCGTTACAAAAGCAGTCCATGCAGGCCAGCCATAAAGCGGCTTATCCATGATCCAGGCAGCCGGAACATGCATCGTGAGTGCAAATGGCGCAATCACAGTAAAAAGTGCGCGAAGAGGCAGCGGATAAATATCGATCGGATACTGGCAGGCGCTCCGTCCGCCGTAGGTTATCGCATTTACCAGCTCAACCGATTTTACGCTGAATATGCTAAAGATAGCCTCGATCATAAAAAGTCCCAGAATAAGAAGGCAGCTCATTGCTATTGCTTCAATCAGCACAAGTACCTTTAGCGGATTCCAGGTTATTGGTGAAAGCCTGCTTCCCATGATAAGCGCTGCAACGCCCACTGCAATACAGGTAATCCTCCTTGGGTCCGTTCCCGCGCAGAGCACCTGTGTCAGCACGCCCCTTGGTCTTACAAGAAAAGTATCCAGCCTTCCCGTCCTTACCATCATCGGGAAGTCCCCGGTAATCCCTCTTCCAAAGAACTCAGTAAGATAAAAAGAAACCGACATCATCCCGAAAAAGAAATAGAGATTTCCGCCGCTCCACCCTTTTAATCTCTCAAATCTGTCCACGATGAGGATCACCACCATCATCTCGCCGCCCTCCATCACAAACTGAGCGAGAGTCTGCATAATGAAGGAGCTCGGATACTGCAGATGGCTCTTAAGGAGCATTCCTATGGATTTAAAATAAAGCCTTATTGTATTCATTCAGCCTCCCTGCACTATCATTCTTTTCCTGTTTGCATTCCACATTGCTGCTCCGATTGCAACAAGCACCACTACCCAGAATGCCTGCAGAACATAGACTCTAAGGGCATCTCCGGGCGTATACTCTCCGGTATACAGTCTTATCGGTGCATCAAGAAGCTGCGCATATGGAAAATACGTCAAGACCTTCTGCCAGCTGTCAGGGAAAAGAGTGAGCGGGAAAAGATTTCCGGAAAGAGTGAGCATCAAAAGGTTAAGAAGTCCCTGCATTCCCCTTGGATCAAGGGTTATCATTGTGAACGCAACAGTGATGTTTTCAAGTGCGCACACGCATAAAAGTCCCAGCAAAAGAGCCGGGATTGCAGCAAGAAGACCAAGGCCTGATGCAGGAAGACTCATTCCCCATCCCCTTGGAAGCAAAAACGCCACCACAAGCATAGGAACAGCGCGCATAAGGCTTCCCATCAGCTTTTGCGCCATTATCCTTGCATAGTAAAAGCCGTACATATTCACCGGGCGACAGAGATCGTAGGAAATATCGCCGGACCTTATCTTATCGACAAGCTCTGAATCAGAAGCAAGCATCATTCGGAAAAAAGCCTGCTGTAGCCATACATAGGTCGCCACATCCTCAATCGGCAAGTTCTGAGGCTTACCGGCATAAAGAGCCCTGTAAAGCGCAACAAGAATAAGGCCGAAAAACATCTGACAACAGATTCCGCCGATCATGGCTCCCCGGTATTGAAGCTCCATGCGAAGCCTCATTTTAAACACAGTAAAATACGACATAATCGCCCCCACCTTACAGATCAAGTTCCTTGTACATTGCAGCGATCAGATGATCAGTGTTCTCAGGCTGCAAGGTTAGCTCGCTGATAGTTCCCGCCTCCTGTAAAATCCCAAGAAGCTTCGAGGTCGGAAGCCTTGACGGACTGTAGCTTAGTTCCAGTCCATCCTCAGTCTGCTTGTATTTCACACCCTCAGGAAGCCTTAATCCCGATGGGTCTTTGTCATACTTAACGTGCACATTGCGGACAGTATCATATCTTTCAAGAAGATCTCCCAGTTTTCCGTCAAAGAGTTTTTGCCCGTGTCCAAGCACCATTACCCTTGAGCAGAGCGCCTCAATATCCTCCATATCATGAGTCGTCAGCATTATTGTAGTGCCGTACTCCCTGTTTTCCCATTTCAAAAAATCCCTTAGAGAGAGCTTACTTACCGCATCAAGACCTATTGTCGGCTCATCGAGAAACAAAAGCTCCGGCCTGTGAAGGAGCGATCCGCAAAGCTCCGCTCTCATTCTCTGTCCAAGACTAAGGAGCCTTAAGGGCGTCCTCATTAAAGGCTCAAGCTGCAGGGCACTCGTCAGCTCTTTTAACCTGGACTCATAGTCTCCCTGCGGAATCCTGTAGATATCCTTAAGAAGCATGTAGCTGTCGATTATCGGAACATCCCACCACAGCTGGCTTCGCTGGCCAAACACAACTCCGATGTTCTTAACATGAGTCTTTCTCTCATTCCACGGTACAATCCCTCCGACCGTCGCCTTTCCGCCATCCGGCGTAAGAATCCCGGAGAGTATCTTGACCGTCGTCGACTTGCCCGCGCCGTTAGGGCCTATATAGCCTACAAGCTCTCCTTTTCCCACAGAAAAAGAGACTCCTTTAAGGGCGTGGACTGTTTCTTTTTCCCTAAGGAGACTCCCTTTTTCACGTTTCTTTTTTACTATGAAGTCCTTCTTCAGGTTATCAACTTCGATATAGCTCATGCTTGCTCCTTATAACGCACATGCCACGGGGACGGTTCTTTTGGCTGGTTTTGCCCTGGCACATGACAGGGCAAAACCAGCCAAAAGAACCGTCCCCGTGGCATGTTGCGAATACTACATAAAATTCCTGATCTTCTGCCTTTCAAAGAACTCATCGACGTTCGCCACCAGTTCAGCCGGAGGCATTGTTTTTAAGAGATACTTCTCAGGCTTAAGCGAAAGAACCTGCATAACGCTTTCTTTATCGCTTTTTACAGTAAGGAACATAACCGGAATATCACTGGTAGCAGGCTCGCTTCTTAGCATCTCAAGAACCTTAGGCCCGGTAGTTACCGGCATTTCATAATCAAGAAGGATAAGGTCAACTTCATTCTTTGCCAAAAAAGTTATCGCTGCCATTCCTGAGTTAACCATGAAAACCTGGTATTTATCTGAGAGCCACCCTTTTATGGTTCTTAGCATTGTTCCGTCATCATCAACCACCAGTATCCTCTTTTTCTGAAGCCTTACTTCCTCTGATTCTACAACCTTAAGCATAGCTCTGCCAAGCTCTTTTACATTAACCGGGCGCTCGAAGACAGCAGCTATCTTATCCCTGGAGGTCATTGCATAGATCTTTTCAATCTCATCGGGTGATCCAATGACGCTGATCGAGATGTCTGTCTCCACAGACCTGTCGCGAAGATATACAAAAAACTCCATCATCTCATCAAGATCATCCACATAGACAAGATAGATCTGTGGCCTGTTCTCGATGCGGTCAATCTCTGTAACATTAGGAGCAGCCTGAACGACCTCAAATCCAAGGTCCTTAAGTTCCTTGGCAATTGAAGTCACCATAAAGCTCTTTCCACCACCTATAAGAAGTATTCTCTTATCCATCTTCTTCCTCACAAAATGTTTTTAAAGAATGTTTAACAGTTCATCCCTGTCCACTGCAGACATCAGCGTTCTTACTTTTTCGTATTTCTCTTTATAGTCATCCGGAATCCTGTAGTCGGAAAGCATATTCATGATTCCGTCTGCTGTATCAAAATCGTAGGCCTCAAGCAGTTCCTTCATATCGCTAAATGCGCTCTTAAGTTCATCTATCCCGATCTCAGGAAGCTCGTCCT
>JAEEGL014114275.1_pt1 | contig 22711 bp, 22 predicted proteins | sample 9134231 | NCBI WGS metagenome assembly JAEEGL01 (sample SAMN16246548, study PRJNA631951) | gut metagenome | biome: gut microbiome; feature: rumen; material: fiber-attached | host: Bos | place: Iran: Karaj | collected 2018-10 | reverse complement strand
CTTGAAGTAAATAATAAATTACCATCACCATCTGCTTGAGTAAATTTCAATGTAAATGGTTCTATTCCATAAGAAACTTCAAATTTATCTTTAATAGAGTCATCAAATTCTATTCTTTGATTTCCTTTTTCTGTATTTAATGTATATCCTGCTGATACAGCTTTATAATTTGTTGTAGATTCAGCTGTTGCTGTTATATTAGCAGATCCTACCCCTTTAATAGTAATTTCTCCCGTATTTTCATCTACTATTGCAACATCAGTATTATCAGAAGTATATGTTACTTCTCCATCACCTTCTGTATGATTTGCTTCAATCGTAAACTTTTCTTTTGAAACTTTTTTATTAACACTTGATGCTTCAAAAGATAAAACCTGATCTTTCTGAGCAACTTTTAATACATAACTTGCAGAAGCTTCTCCATAATCTTCTGTTGCTTCTGCTGTTGCAATAATAACTACATTACCAGCAGACTTAATTGTTACTTCTCCTGTTTCTTCATCTACTGTAGCAATCTTTTTATTTGTGGATGTATAGCTAACTTCACCATTACCAACTGTATGGCTTGCTGTCTTAATAAATTTAGGATCTTTATATGTTTTATTTATGATGCTTTCATCAAAAGAAATCTCTTGCGATAAAGCATTTGTTACATTTATTGTATATGAAGCAATTGTATCAGTATAATTTACTGTTGCGAAGGCTGTTGCAGTTATAGTTGCAGTACCTACAGTTTTAGTAAGAGTAACTTCTCCTGTTTCTTCATCTACTATGGCAATACTAGGATTAGATGAATAATAACTGATTGTTACATCACTATCCCCAATATAAGTTACATAATTTGTAAAAGGAGGGTCTTCCTTTCCTTTTGATAAACTACTCTTTGCAAAAGTTAATTCTGGTGATGCTTTACTAACATTCAATGTATAACTAGCTGATGCCTGAAAATATTCATCAGTTTCTGCAGCTTGAGCTGTAATAGTTGTAACTCCTGCTTTCTTTATTGTTACTTCTCCTGTATTTTCATTAACTGTAGCAACATTAGTGTTAGATGATGAGTATGTTACTTTACCACCACCTGCTGTACGATGTGCTGTTTTGGTATATTTAGAATCTCCATATGTTTTATTTACACTACTAGTATCAAAATCAATTGATTGTATAGCCTTTGTGATAATTAATGTATAACTATCTGTATCTTTATAATATTCTGATGTTTTATTTGCTAATGCTGTTATTGTAACAGTACCAAGTTTTTTAAATGTTACTTTACCATTATTATCAACTGTTGCAACACTAGTATCACTCGAACTATATGTAAGAGAAACATCACCTGATACACTAGCTACTTGTTTATATGAACCATCTACTAAATATTTAGTAACACTTGAATTATTAAAACTTACATTTTGCTTTTTCTTTGTTAATTCTTTAATTGCAGCATTAGAACAGTTTCCATATCGATCACATACTTTAACACTAGTAGCTGCATTACTATCATAATAGTTTTTAGATAGACTAAGTTTATCATCAGATAATGTCCAACCACTAACACTACCTATTTCATCTCCACTAGTATTCTTAATTGTTACTTTTGTATATGTATCTGTTTCAGAATAACTTACTTTTAAACTAGGTCCTAAGTTACTATTAATATTTGAAAAACTAGTTTTATAAAACTTATATGGTTTTGCATTATCAAAGTCTTTTGCAGCATACCCAAACCATACATTACTATTATTAAAACTAATTCCTTCTAATTCACCTATATCATTATTTCCATTAGTATTATCTATTTCTATTGTTTTTACAAGTTTTCCAAAACTTTTAGAAGGTGTTCCATTAGAATTAAATTTTGCATTATAAACATATACTTTAGCAGAATATGCATCATTAAATGAATATAAATGAGGAGAATTAGTATCTTCATAATATCCCTCTCCATAATCATATGTTGCAAGAAATACATATCCATTTTTATACTCTAAATCATTAGGTGCTTCCATTGTAGGAGCATCAAATGTATATAGTATTTTGATTGCACCTGCAATTTCTAAATCTGTTACAATCCAAATTCTTCCTTGTTTATACATGACATATTTGTTTTCATCAGAATGGTAACCTATTGATGTACCCATTCTAGCCCCATATTTAGATGATAATACATAGTCTCCTTGACTATAATTATATTTAAATTCTAATTCATTACTATTGTTATACTTATATGCCCATATATTTTGATTCTTATTCGGTCCTAATAAAAGTATTTCATTTGTATTAGAATTATATGTTAATCCATTACCTCTTTCAGCATTTTCATATAAAGCACATATTCCATCTACACATTCTTTATTTTCTGAATCTAAGTTTTCTGTATTATAATTACTTCCTCCATATGAGAAAACTAAACCATAATCTTTATTATTAGTGTTACTAGAATAAAATATTAAATTAGATCCTGCAACTGTAAATCCTTGCATTTGTTTATATGTTACATTATTAAAAGTTTTATTTAAAAAAGCATATTTATATTCCCTAGTCTCTGAAGTATTCTTAATAATACTATATATATTACTATTAGGAATAGATCCTTTAGTTAAATATTCTTTTTTAATTGTAAGCATTGGTCTTACTCCACGTTGATGATTACTTGTTGTTATATAGGCATTATATCCAAATTCAGTCACAGTATATGCATAAGATGAATTAGTACTTCCACTTAACCAATATCCATGTGTTGTATGATAATTATTTGCTTGTACTTCAGTATCATTTAAAGAATATAATGTATTTGTCATTAAATTTTTAAGTATAGCATTGCTATCATTTTCACTACCTTTATATATACCTGTTTCTCCATCACTAGCAGTTGGTTCTTGATCTAATTTCATAAGAGATTTAATTGTACTCTCATCAGGAAGTGAAATAGAGCCAGAATGATTATTCTTATAATGCGTCCAACTAGAAGTCCCATTATTTAATGTAGATATAGCTTCACTGTAATAAACAAAATCTCCACTTTCTCTATTTCCAACATTATGGTCTAACATAACTTTTAAAGTTGTTTTTGAAGTTGTATCATTATTTGTTAATACAATAAACCTATAACAAGTCGTATTTTGATTATATGGTGTCCAATAGTTTTTTTCATTACATGATGCCCCATTAACAGGATCATAATATGCATAATCATTTAGTGTATATTTATCTGCCGCATATACATTTTTAATATAAAAAAGACTCATTAATATTAATAATATAAATAAAAATCTACGTATTTTCATATCATCACTATCCTAACATACATTCTAACAAATTATTTTTTAAAAGTCTATAAAATGTATAGCAAAATATCCTAGTTTATAGTATAATTAAAAATAGGTGATGGATTTGAATTATCCAAATGGTTTAAAAAAAGATAACATCAATAATAGCACAATAACTACATACAATAATAGAGGTATGAGTTTAGAAGAAGATATTAACCAAACTAATGAATATTATCTTATAGAAGATATAGCTATTATATATAAAAAACCAACACCAATAAAAATAACTAAAGTAGATTATCCATCTAGAAGTGAAGCTAAAATTAAAGAAGCCTTCTTTAAGGAACCATCTACTACTGATTATAATGGATTATATAAAGGATTTTATATTGACTTTGAGGCTAAAGAAACTAAAAATAAAACTGCTTTTTCTTTAGATAATATTCATCCTCATCAAATAAAACACTTAAAGAATATTTATAATCATGGAGGTATTGCATTCTTAATAGTTAGATTTACTACTTTAGGAGAAACATATCTTTTATATTCTAAAGACTTTTTAGATTTTCTAGATACAGAAAAAAGAAAATCTATACCTATAGATTACTTTAGAGAAAAAGGATATATAATAAAAGAAGGTTATAGACCAAGAATTGATTATATAAAAATAATCGATAACTTATTGGAGGTATATAAATGCGAAAAAAAGGGTTAAAAAGTAAAAGTAAAAATTATATAAGTGATATTAAATCTTTATTTAAAGGAAAAAAACTAGGATTAAATATGAAACTAGCTATTTTATTAGGAATAGTTTTAGTTTTATTAATTTGTTATATTGCGTTAGGAGTAAAATATACTCTATTTGTAGCTTTATTAATGGGTATTATTGTAGGTATACGTTTTATTGCTAGTAAAAAAGGAAGAAAAAGAAGAAAATTAATTAGTATTTTATTAATTATATTTTTATCAGTTGGTATTTTATGTTTAGTTGCATTCAGTGCATTTATTCTTTATATTAAAACTCAAGCAGATCCTAAATATAAGAAGAATAAATTGAATACTATGGAAATATCTAGAATTTATGACAAAGATGGTAATGAAATTGCTAAATTAGGTTCTGAAAAACGTGAAAAAGTAACTTATGATGAATTACCACAAGTATTAGTAGATGCTATTATTGCTACTGAGGATTCAAGATACTTTCAACATAACGGGTTTGATGCTCCTCGTTTTATAAAAGCAACTATTGGGCAATTAACTAAAGGATCTGAAGCTGGTGGTGCTTCTACATTATCAATGCAAGTAACTAAAAATAGTTTTACAGATCCACTTGGAAAAGCATCTTCAGGTATTAAAGGTATTGTTCGTAAATTTGAAGATATTTATATAACAGTATTTATGTTAGAAAAAGATTTCTCAAAAGAGCAAATTATTGAATATTATGTTAATAACCACTTCTTAGGTGGAAATATATATGGTGTTGAAGAAGCTTCTAATGCATACTTTGGTAAAAGCGTAGGAGAATTAAACTTAAGTGAAGCTGCTATATTAGCAGGTATGTTTAAATCACCTAACTATTATAAACCTACAGTTAATCCAAAAAATGCTGCAGAAAGACGTAAAACAGTTTTATATTACATGAGAAAAGCAGGATATATTACAAAAGAAGAAGAAGAAATGGCAAATTCAATTCCTGTTGAAACTTTAACAGTAGATGCTGGTAATTATAATGAAAATCCATATCAAGGATTTATCGATACAGTAGCTGAAGAATTAGAAGAAAAATATGGTGTTAGTCCATATACTACTCCACTTCTTGTTTATACAACATTAGATCAAAATAGACAAAAAGCTGTTAATTCAGTATTAAGTGGAGAAAGTTATAACTGGGTTGATGATAGAATTCAAACTGGTATCGCAGTACTTGAATCTAATACTGGTAAGATACTAGCTATCGGAAATGGTCGTAATATTAACTCAAGAAGTCAAGGTAATGCAAGACAATATAACTATGCTACACAAATTAAGCGTCAACCAGGAAGTACTGCTAAACCATTATTTGATTACGGACCTGGTATTGAATATGAAAACTGGTCAACATATGAACAATTCTTAGATGCACCTTATACATATTCAAGTGGTAGATCTATAAAGAACTGGGATGGTGGATACTTTGGACAGTTAACATTAAGACGTGCATTATCCACATCTCGTAACATACCAGCTCTTAAAGCATTCCAAAGAAATAAAAATGAAAACATTAAAGAATTTGTTACTAATTTAGGTATTATTCCTGAAATATGTAATACTGGATATAAATATGACCAAGCTACTAAAAAATGTATAAATAAAGAAGATAAAAATGATGTTCAAGAAACTATAGGCTTACATGAAGCCCATTCAATTGGAGCCTTTACTGGTGTATCTCCACTTCAAATGGCTGCAGCTTATGCAGGATTCTCAAATGGAGGATACTATAATGAACCTTATTCAGTAACTAAGTTTGTTTATCGTCAAACTGGTGTTACTGTAGAGCATCAAGGTGAAAAGAAACAAGCTATGTCTGATGCCACTGCATTTATGATTGCGAGTGTTCTACAAGATGTTGCACTAAATGGTGGTACTCCAAAGAATATTGCTTGTAAAACTGGTACTACAAACTTTGATGAAAAAACAATGAATGATTATGATATGCCATGGGATGCAATCCGTGACTCTTGGGTTATTGGATTCTCTACACAAACTTCTGTTGGTATGTGGTATGGATATGATGATTTTACAAAAGAATCTATTGCTCAAGGATATGTATCACATAATATCCCAGCATCAATTCAAAAAGACTTCTTATTTAACGCCTTTGTTAATGCTGGAGTATTTGAATGGGATAGAGCTGAGTTTGCTCAACCTTCAAGTGTTGTTAAAGTTGGAATTGCACCGGGATCTAATCCACCTAAATTAGCAGCTCCTGGGCAAGAAGCAGTTCAAGAATACTTTAAGAAAGGTACTGAACCTACAGAATATGACTTATCTAATTACAAATTAGCTGCACCTTCTAACTTTAAAGTATCTGATTCTAATGGAAAAGTTACATTAAGTTGGAATGCTGTATCACCTGGAGAATTTGCTAAAGAAGAACATGGTACTTTTGGATATAACGTATATAAAGATAATGTCCTAATTACATGGACAGATAAAACTACATACACATATACTCCTAGTGATGGTGTATATGGTACATATAAAATAATAGCTACTTATAAATCATATAATGATATTCAAAGTGAAGCAGCTGTTAAAAAATATGAAAAACCTACAGAACCTGAAGAAGAGTGCCCAACAGGATCAACTCCTTCTGGAAATACTTGTGTATGTGAAGATCCTAATAAGGAATATGATCCTTTAACAAAAACTTGTAAAACAAAAGAGTAAGAATTAACTTACTCTTTTTTCTTTGCATACATCTTTTAATTTACAATCTCTACAAAGAGGTTTTTTAGCCTTACAGAAGTATCTGCCAAACAAAACCATTTGTAAATGTCTTTTAGCCCAATCTTCTTTTTTAAAATACTTCATTAATTTCTTTTCTATTATTAATACATTATCCCTATCTAAGGCTAACCTAAGTCTTTTTGAGACTCTTTCAACATGAGTATCCACACCAATTGCTGGGATATTATAAAACTCACTTAAAAATACATTTATTGTTTTTCTTCCTACACCCGGTAATGTTATTAATTCATTTCTATTTGTTGGAACATCTCCATCATACCTATCAATTAAAATTGAGGCTATATCCTTAATATAAGAGGCCTTTTTATGGAATGAACCAACTGGTCTAATTATATTCTCTAAATCCCTTATTTCAGCCTCTTTTAATGCTTTAAGAGACTTATATTTTTTAAATAATACTTTAGTACATTCATTAACTCTTTTATCAGTAGATTGTGCGCTTAAAACAATAGCTATTAATAATTCATAATCTTTATTATAGTTTAATTCACATTTTGGATTGGGAAATAATTCTTCTAAATAATCATCAATCTTATTCGTCTTCATCCAACCAATTCCAATCAAAAATCTCTGTATCTATACTTATATCTTTATCGTCTTTCTTATTTCTTGATTTACGTAATTTTTCCACATCTTCTACAGTCTTAATATTCTTCTTACCCCATTCATATAAAATCTTATCTATATATCTTAAATTACTTACTCCATTAAAAGTTGCTTCTTTTAAAGCTTCTTTTATTAATTCTTCACTTATATTATTCTCAAGCCAAGCTTTTATTATTTCCACTTCTATTGGACTTAATGTTTTACCAAATTCTTTTTCAATTACTTCAAATATATTTGAATCAGTATTTTTATTTTCATTAACATCTTCAATAGTAAGACATGTTAGTTTTGTATAAAAATCATCTAAAATAACTACTTCTTCCATTATATCTTTTTCATTTTTTAAAACTTCTACTCTAATTAATTTTTTATCAGTTAAAACTCCCACATAATTCATTATATTCTTAGTATCAATATTTAAATCTTTAGAAAATTTATTAGGATCAAATAAAAATTTATCTCCAAGATTATATAGATACATTAAAAATACAAATTCTTCTAAATTTAAATTAAGTTTTTTATAATTCTTCATCAAATATAAAGGTATAACTATATTACCATTTTTAAATATATCAATTAATTTAGTATTTTTCATATTTATACCTCCTTTAATTTATTATAATAACATAAAAAAGAATCTAATTAAAGAACTTTGTCAAATCAGATTCCTCTTCATCCTTTTTTTCTTCTTCTACTGAAGTATCATTAGAAGTATTTGCCCCTATAGATACATCATTATTAACAATAGTATCATCATCTAAAGTCATATTATCATAACTTAAATCAACTGTCTCTTCTTTTATTTCTTCTTTAGGCTCATATAACTCTTTTTTTCTACTTATCTTTTTAATAATAGTTTTAATAATCATTACCAATATAATAAATAGTATTAATCCTACTGCCCCTATAATAATAGTTTTTTGAAGATTATTTTCTTGAATATACAATAATACTTTTTGGATTCCATTTACATTATCTTTATTACTGACTCCATTAGCTATTTCATCAATAGTTTTATCTTTATAATTAGTATAACCTCCTACATGACAATACTTATTATCATCCATTACAGCAATATATTTAACATCATTACTACTTTTTCCTTCAACAAAATACTTAGAAGCTACTTTTATAGAAAATGGTTTAGCCTCTTCTCCTAATAATTTAAATCCAGAATAATTACTATCTAAATCTTTATCACTACAATAACTTACTAATCCAATATTTTTCTTATCATTTCCAAATAACAATAAATTAATACTAACAGCTGTCTTACTATGAGTATTATTCTTAATAGATTCAAATGTAATTATAGCTGTGGTACTACTTGTATCATACATAAGATTATTATAATCAAACTTCTCTGTTTTAACAGTTGCGTTAGTATTAATAGGTATTAATGTATTTACCTCTTCCGCATTAACTAATACAGGAAATATTCCCACTACTAATATAAATATATAAATAAGTATTTTCTTCATATTATTCCTCCTATAAATATTTATCTTTTATGTATTTACATATATCTCTTTTATTATTATTTAATCTATTATACAATATTTCCTCTTCTATAGTTTCATAAATATCTTTTAAGTATTCTCCAGGCTCTTTTTTTAATATAGCTAATATTTCATCAGTAGTAATATCAATATCTTTTCTATTTTTAATAATTAGATTATTATATGTTTCAGTAATTTTCTTAATATCTTCTTTTTTTATCTTTCCGGCTACACTGTTTACATATAATCCATATTTATATAATACTTTAGGATTAAAATTATCTAATTCAACTACTTTATTAACATCATCAATAATGTCTATTTCATTTTTATTAAATGGATAAATATCTCCTACATTTAAGATACTCCATATACCAATAGAACTAGAAACATCTGTCTTTAATACTTTATTAAGATTAGGTATTTCTAACTCCTTATCTAAACCCAATTCTATTAATAATTCTATACCTTTTCTAAAATTAGGGCTAATAAATATTTTATCTAATTCATCTTTTTTACGATTATAAGATAAATTTGCAAGTAAACTTTTATTAGTTAATATAGCATTATATAAATCTTTATCTAAATCAAAATCAAGAATAGTAGCAAATCTAATCGCTCTAAGTATTCTAAGAGAATCTTCACTTATCTTATTATTACTATCCCCTATGGTACGAATAAGTTTTTTATCAAGATCAGTCTTTCCATTTAATAAGTCAATAATATTACCATCTTTATCCATGCATATAGCATTAATAGTAAAATCTCTTCTTAATAAATCTTCCTCTAAACTATCAATATATTTTATTTCTGCGGGTCTTCTATTGTCTATATAACCAATTTCTTTTCTAAATGTAGTTATTTCATATTTAACATTTTTAATTTCAATTACAACAGAACCATAATCTTCATTTGGCAAACATTTATCTTTAAATATTTCTCTTATCTCTTTAGGTTTTGCGTTAGTACAAATATCTATATCATTAGATTCTATTCCTAGTAAGTAATCTCTTACATATCCACCTACTATATAGGCAATATATCCGTTATCATTTATTTCTTTTAATACTTTTAAGGCATTATCAAGCAAACAAATCACCTACCTATTATTAGTATAACATAAAAGAAGAAAAGTATCTTATAATTACCTTCTCTTTTAGCTTAATTTACATAAAATAAAAGAACCATAAGGTTCTTTTTTTTACTATATAATTAGTTTACTGCGTCTTTTAAAGCACTACCTGCTTTGAAAGTAACAGCTTTTCTAGCAGCAATTTTAACTGTAGCACCAGTTCTTGGGTTACGTCCTTCTCTAGCAGCTCTTTTTGAAACACCAAATGTTCCGAAACCAACTAGTGGAACTTTATCTCCTTTTACTAATGCTTTTGTGATTGCAGCGAATGTTGCATCGATTGCTCTAGTAGAGTCAGCTTTAGTTAATCCAGTAGCTTTTGCTACAGCTTCTACTAATTCAACTTTTTTCATTTCATTTACCTCCCTATGTAAATTAAGCACATGTATCATGCTTACAATTTAAAATTACCATGTTTTCAGGCAAAAAGCAAGGATTATATGCTATTTTTTTCAAGTTTTTCATTAATTTGACTTAAAATTGTAATAATGTGTCCAATTGCAAATATAAATAGTGATATTAACAATCCCATAAACCAAATTATAAGCATAATTGCATAATTAAATTCTCTTATTACACATGTATCACTAGAGAAATATGATGTAGTAGTACATATAGAAAATAAATTACCAAAAATAACACCTAAAAACAAACATATTACAAATAAACATATCGCAAATAACTGATATAAGTTAAGTTTATAATTACCCACTTTATCTTTAACTGTATGAACTTTGGGAAAATCTTTTTTACTTTTATTTACTTCATCAAATAAATCCATAACTACTTATCCCCTTTCTTAGTAGCTTTCTTTATATCTTGTGCAGCCTCTTCAATTACTTTCTTTACTTCTTTTCCTATTTCCTTTGTAGCCCCTACTACTTCTTCTTTAGCCTTGTCAATCTTTTTATCTATCTCTTTTTCTTTAACAAAATCATCTGCTTTTTGGAAAGCTTTATCTACCTTCTCTGATACTTTCTTATCTACTTCATTAAGAGCTTTTTTTACTTCTTCTAAATTCACTTCGGTATCACCTCCTAAGTTTTTATTTTCCAAGAATCTTCTATATAAATATATATATCTTCCTAAAAATAATACAAATACCGCATCTAATATAGAAATAATTACCCCACTCATTATTACAGTATTAATAAGATTAACAGCAAGTAAAAATAAATCAAGAACTATAATCGTATAAAACATAATATCATTACTTATCTCATTAAATGGAGATTTACCAATATAAAATTCTCTCCATATTCTTGTATCTCTAAGTAATGTATGTAGTAAATATATTAATAAAGAAAAATTTAATAAAAATTCTAATGTTGTATTTAAAGAAAATGACTGAACAAGAGTTAAAAAAGAAGTACAAGTAGTCATAAAATAAATAAATACTATTAATACACTCAAATAATTAAAATATCTTTTCCCTATATAAAACTTTAATAATACGAAATATATTAAAATAAATAGATATATACTATTATGATTAATGATACTAGTAAATAATTCTAAAGAATTATATTTACCTAAGGCAAATGATTGAGTTGATACAAGAATCAAACAAATTACTATTATGATTAATGTGGTTACTATATTCGCACTATCATACCATTTAATTTCCTTTTTATCTTTCACATAATCACCATCCTAATTAATTATATCATTATTTAATTGAAAACAAAATAATATTTATGATATAATAAATGCGAATTGGAGGGGATATTATGACACTACCAACAGTTGCTTTAGTAGGAAGACCTAATGTAGGTAAATCTACTTTATTTAATAAAATTGTAGGTAAACAAGTATCTATTATAGAAGATTTACCTGGAGTTACTAGAGATAGAATCTATCATGAAGCAGTATACAATAGAAAAAGATTTTATTTAATTGATACTGGTGGAATAGACGCCTCTAAAATGGATTTTAATACCGAAATAAAGATGCAGGCTGAAATAGCTATTAATGAGGCAGACGTCGTAGTCTTTATTGTAGATGGTAAAGAGGGGTTAACTCATAATGATTTAATTGTAAGAGATATTTTAAGAAAAACAAATAAAAGAGTAATTGTAGCTATTAATAAAATTGATGTTAAAGACGCAAAAGATAATATATATGATTTCTATGAATTAGGTTTTGATACATATATTCCTATTAGTAGTATTCATAATACAGGTTTTATTGAACTTATGGATAATGTTACTATGGACTTTCATGAAAAAGAAGAAAAGATTGATGAAAGAATAAAATTTTCAATTATAGGAAGACCTAATGTAGGTAAAAGTAGTTTAATGAATGCCTTATTAAATGAAGACCGTGTTGTAGTTTCAGATATCGCAGGAACTACAAGAGATTCTATAGATTCAGTATTAAAATACCATGATGAAGAATTTATTATGATTGATACTGCTGGTATGAGAAAAAAAGGTAAAGTATTTGAATCAATTGAAAAATACAGTTTATTTAGATCTTTAAAGTCAATTGATAGAAGTGATATTTGTCTAGTAGTAATAAATGCAGAAGAAGGTATCACAGAACATGATAAACATATCGCAGGTTATGCTATTGAAAGAGGTAAAGGATTAATCTTTGTAGTTAATAAATGGGATACAGTTACTGATACTACTATTCAAGATTTTGAAAAATTAATGAGAGCGGAATTTCAATTTGCCACATACGCACCAATAGTATTTTTGTCAGCTTTAACTAAAAAAAGAATTCATACTTTGATGCCTGAAATATTAAAAGTAAAAGAGAATATAAAAAGAGAAATTAAAACTAGTGTATTAAATGAAGTAATATTAGATGCATATGAATTAAATATACCTCCTTCATATAAAGGTAAAAGATTGAAAATATACTTTACTTCACAAACTGGTATTAATCCTCCTAAATTTACATTTAGAGTAAATAATAAAGGGTTAGTTCACTTTTCCTATGAAAGATATTTAGAAAATAAACTAAGAGAAAACTTTAATTTTGAAGGGACACCTATAATACTACAATTTAAAAATAAAAGTGGTGATGAATAATGATTATTGGAAATAATAATTTAAAAGATTTAGGAAGAAAAGTTAATACAAATAATAATTCTATAGAAAAACCTAAATTTAATAATAATGAATCAAAATATAAAGATATTAATAATACTAATGAAATGTTAGATAAATCTATGATTATGCTTCAAGAAAGATTTAAAAAAGGTCTAATATCTTATGAAGAGTTTACTAAACAATGTGATAGATTAAATAAACAAAGAAGAAAGTAATTAAATCTCCTACATATAATTAAGTAGGAGGTTTTTTATGTTTAAAGATAGTTTATTTAATAAAATAGAAAAGAAAACTAATATTGATAAAGATACTATTATGAAACTAGCTAATAAGATTCAAAAAAATAATATGAAGGATGAAAAAACATTAAGAGAAGTAATCCATGATTTGAGCAATCTAACAGGAAAAGAGGTTTCAAAAGAAAAAGAAGATAAAATAATAAATGCCATTATGAATGACGAAGTACCCAATAATGTTGATAAAATGTTTTAAAAAGACTAGTTATTTAGTCTTTTTTATTATATAATTTCTATAGAATAGGAAGTGATAATATGATTAAACCAACTATGTTATATCATGTAATATATCATGATATTATTAATGATATTTATTATGTAGATAGACAATCATATGAAATATGTAAATCTAATGGAATAGAAATAGAAGCTCTTCCAAGAATTATTCAAAATAAAAATTGTTATACAATCACTTCTGAACAAATAGATGAATTAAAGAATAAATTAAAATGTGAAATTAATATTACTAAAATAATATTAAAAGAAGATAAAGAAAAAATTAAACAAAAGCGACAAGTATGTGTATTTAATGATAGTAAATTTATAGAAGAAGATCTATATAATAACTTATCAAAAGATGCATCAAAAAGAATTAAAGTAGATGGAATTATATATAGTCAAGTAAATGATGAATTATTAAAAATGTTAGAAGATGATTATGAATTAGATGAAATAAATATAGTACCAATAACAAAATAATAAAAAAGAACAAAAATTGTTCTTTTTTTTATGTATAAACATAATATTTACTAAATAAGGAGAGAGTTTATGGAAAAACATGAAATTATTAAAAATATTGCCAAGCGTAGTGGCGGAGATATCTATCTAGGAGTAGTAGGGGCAGTACGTACTGGTAAATCTACTTTTATTAAAAGAGTTATTGAAACTTTAGTAGTACCTAATATTGATGATGAATATGAAAGAAAAAGAGCGTTAGATGAAATACCACAAACAGCTCAAGGCAAAACTATTATGACTACAGAACCAAAATTTGTTCCTAATAATAAAGCTAGTATTAAAATAGATGATGTTGTTTGTAATATAAAACTAATTGATTGTGTAGGTTATATGATAAATAATGCTATTGGAGCAACAGATGAGAATGGCCCAAGAATGGTAAAAACACCATGGTATAGTGATGAAATACCATTTACAGAAGCTGCTGAAATTGGCACAGAAAAAGTTATTAAAGAACATTCCACAATAGGAATAGTAGTAACCAGTGATGGTTCTATTGGAGAATTTGATAGAAATGATTATATAGATGCCGAAAAACGTGTAGTATCTGAACTTCAAGAAATAGGAAAGCCTTATATTATAATATTAAATTCTACTCATCCAAATAGTGAAGAAACAAGAATGCTAGCTAATAGTTTAAAAGAAGAATATAATGTTCCTACCCTTCCAATTAGTGTAGAGGCTATGAATGAAAAAGACATGTATGATATTTTAAAAGAAGCTTTATATGAATTCCCAGTATTAGAAGTAAGAGTAAATATGCCTGAATGGATTAGTATATTAAATCCTGATAATAAGATAAAGAAAAGTTATATTGATTCTATAAAAGAAAGTGTAATTGAAATAGACAAAATAAAAGATGTAGATAAAATATGTGATCATTTCTTAGAAAATGAATATATTGAAAAAGCTTATTTATCTGATGTAGACACATCAACTGGAATAATCACAGTAAACTTAAATGCTCCTAATAGTTTATATGATGAAACATTAAAAGAACTAATAAATATAGATATTAAATCTAAAGCAGATCTTTTATCACTATTTCAAGAGTTTAATACCGCTAAAAAAGAATATGATCAATTCAAATATGCTTTAAAGATGGTAAAACAAACAGGTTATGGTATAGCTACCCCTACTATTGATGATATGAAATTAGATAAACCTGAAATTATTAAACAAGGGACAAGATTTGGAGTAAAATTAAAGGCAGTTGCCCCATCTATTCATATGATTAGAGTTGATGTAGAATCTACCTTTGAACCAATAATTGGTAGTGAAGTTCAATCAAAAGAATTAATTGATTATTTGACTAAGAATGATAATGATATATGGAAAAGTGAAATTTTTGGACGTAGTTTAGATTCTATTGTTCAAGAAGGTATCCAATCTAAAATAAATCTAATGCCTGATAATATTAGATATAAACTACAAAATACTCTTACTAAAGTAGTTAATAAAGGAAGTAATAATGTTATTACCATTGTGATATAATTACATAATATACATTCAATTTTTAAAGAAGATTACTCTTCTTTTTTTATGTTATAATTTAAATAGGTGATGATATGAAAAAGAAAGTAATTATAATATCTATTGTCATATTATTCTATATAGGAATATTTTTATTAATACCATATCTATTTAGTATGCAATATAATGTTAATGGAATAAGCCACTTTTTAATAATTCATATAGATACATCTATTCCTAAAACATATATTGGAAAATTAGATAATTATAAAGTATATATAGAAGAGTTAGATATCAATAATACATATTTTAGAACCATAGATGCTGAAAATATCTCTATTGAAGATGTTATAAATAAAAAAATATCCACAGTAGATGAATGGAGAAAATATGCTTGGTTTAAATTCAAACAAAAAAATACCGAAATATTAAGATATGAAAATTATGAAATAGCTATTAGTAAAGATGAATTAATTATTAGACCAATATCAAATAATAAATCATTAGATATTACATGTAATGTAAATGATAAATATCGTATTACTTTAAAAAAAGGCAATACATTTGATTGTAGATTATTATCTACTGATTATACTTTTAAAATTAAAAATATTAGTAAAAATAATATAGTGATAACTACTAATAATTATGGATTAACTAAAGTAAAAGATAAAGGTATTAATCTTAGAACTAAAGAAAAAGAATTTATTATAGAAAAAAACAAAGATGTAGAATTAACTACTCAAACAATGGATTATAATGAATCTATTATATTAAAATGGAAATAAAAAAGAAGGATTTATCCTTCTTTTATTTTATTAACTAATTCATTATATTTATCAAATACTTTTCTAGATTTAATCTTAACTTGATTTTCCTCTAATGCACAAATATCTTTATTATCTTTTAATAGAGTTAATACTTCATTACTTGTATCTACTACAGTATTTACTTTTGTTCTTATTTTTTCTAAATCTTCTTTATTCTTATTCATATTATTAAGAGTTTTTTTACTAAGCATTAGTTTAATTGCTAATTCTTGATATTCTTTATTCTTTATATTCTTTTTTAAATACTTAGTTATTTTTTCGTTTTCAGATCTTTCTTTTAATGAATCTATTTCCTTATTAATATTTAATTTCTTCTCATTTAAATATTTAAATGATTCAGTAAACTCAAAAGCATCTTTTTCCATATTACTATAAGATAATACTTTAGTTAATTTATCATCCTTTATATCCGTTAATAACTCTTGATAATCATTAGCATAAGTATTTAAATACTTTTTAATAGTTCTTTCTACTTTAGCATATTCCCCAGTAGTTTTTATACTTCTATCATATTCATCTTCACTTACATCTAATTTTTCTAAATACTTTATTTCTTTTTCTAAATTAGCTTTATTTGTCTTATCATTTAATACTAAATAACTAATAAGTAATAAAGCATCTACTACTATAAATACAAATATTAAGAAAAACTTCTTTTTATTTTTCATTATTTCACCTACTCTATATCACATAAGTCTTATTCTTTATATCTTTTTCAAATATAAAATCTCCAAACTCCACCTTTTCAAGTATCTTATCAAAAGAATCATCTACTACACAATAATAATACTCATCATCACATTTTATTAAAGAATTACTGTATATTAAAAAATAATCTTTTGTCTTAAAATAAATATTATCATTATTAATTTCAATTTTTAAATCTAAATTATTTTTATAAAATGTATCATTAATATGAATCAATTGAATAAATAAACCGATTTTTTTATTATTTACTACTACTTTATAATAGCCTTTTAGTTTTAATTTTTTTTGAAGTTTTTTTAATAGTATTTTAATATCTTCATATATAGTATCATTACTTATAATACTTTCATAATAATATATTCTATAATCATTATCGTTTATTCTTTCAACCTTCATATATTCACCTAATATAATATATGATTAATAATTAGATTATTTCGTCTTTACATAACTCTTCTATTTTATTTAATACTTCTTTTACTCCCAATTTAGTAACACTAGAGAATACTACTAAATCATCTCCAACTACTAAATCTAATGTATCAAGTATTACTTTTAAATTTTTTTGTTTTTTACTACCACTTATCTTATCCGCCTTAGTAGCAATAACAGTAACTGGGAGATTATAATATTTTAAGAAATTATACATTAATAAATCATCTTCAGTTGGTTTATGTCTAAAATCTACTAACATAAATACTCTTTTTAATTCATCTCTTTTTTCTAGGTATTCTTCTATCATCATCCCAAACTTAGCCTGTGTCTTTTTATCAGTAGCTGCGTAGCCATAACCTGGAACATCTATTAAATAGAAACTATTATTAACACCATAGAAATTTAGTGTTTGAGTCTTACCTGGAGTAGCTGAAGTATGAGCTAAATTCTTGCGAGATAAAATTGAGTTTATAAAACTACTTTTTCCTACATTACTTCTTCCTACAAGTAAGAATTCTGGTTTATGATCATCTGGATATTGACTTCTTCTTGTTGCGATTATGTCTAGATTAGCTTCTTTTATAATCATAAAATCTCCTCTTTCTCTTTTTTATAATTTTTTAATAATTTATCTAAATCTTTGATTATATTTTCAACTTCTTCTTTTGTTTTTACTTTAACACCTGCGGCATATTTGTGTCCTCCACCATGGTGATTTTCTGCGACTTCTTTTACTTCTGGACCACGAGATCTAATTGATACTCGATATTGATCATTCTTAATATCTTCTGTGGCTGTTACCCAAACAAGGACTTCTTTAATATAATTAAAATTATTAATCATATTACCCGCTGAAGCTGTATCTACTTTTAATTCCTTTATTACATCATCTGTAATAAATACATATCCTAAACTATTCTCAGTCACATGCATATTAAGAGAAATATATCCCTCTAATCTTATTTCATTTAGTGGTCTCATATATAGCTTTTGATATGCTTTGGATATATCAAAAGGATATTTTTCTAAATACATTGAAACTATTTTAAAAGTATTATAACCACAACTATTAAATAAGAAACGATTAGAATCAGAAACAAGCCCCATATATAATAATTCTGCGATAGAACTATTACATTTTAATTCAGTTTTTTCTATTATATTCATTATTATTTCACTTACTGAAGTTTTATCTTCTTCTATTATTTCTAAATCACAAAATTCCTCTACAAAGGGATGGTGATCTATCTTTATAGAATAGTTAAATTCATCAAAGTTAACTGAATCTACTCTTCTTTTATCTGGAGTATCACATACTATTAATAATGCATTCTCATATTTTTCAACTTTGTCTAATTTCCCAAATGATAAAAACTTTTGGCTACCCGTTCCAATTGAAAAAACTTTCTTTTCAGGATAAGTTAAAAGTATTGAATCCCTTAATGCTAATTGACTACATAACGCGTCAGGGTCTACACCTATATGCCTTGCAATTACTATAGTATCGTACTCTTTAATTTTATTAATTAATTCCTTATACATAATAACTTCCTATCTATTCATTAATCTTAATGTATCTCTAGCTATCATTAATTCTTCATTAGTTGGAATAATATAAACTAATACATTAGAATCTTTTGTGCTTATTTTTAATTCTTCTCCTCTAGTATTATTTAAATCTAAATCTATTTTTATTCCTAAGCAAGATAATTTTTCACATATTTCACGTCTTATTGAAACATTGTTTTCTCCAACACCTGCAGTAAATACAATAATATCAGGTTTTTCAAGTAATACATAATAGCTTGATATATAATCAACTATTCTTCTTATATATTTATTTTTAGCAACAATAGCTTTTTTATTGCCTTCTTCACAAGCACTTACTAAATCACGCATATCACTACATAATTCACTTAAGCCTAAAACTCCACTTTGCTTATTTAAATCTTCTACTATTTCTGAGGCATTTTTACCTTCTTTTTCCATTACATATGGAATAATTGATGGATCTATATCTCCACTTCTTGTCCCCATCATAATACCTGCTAAAGGAGTAAATCCCATCGAAGTATCTACACATTTTCCATCTTTAATAGCACAAATACTTCCACCACTACCAATGTGGCAACTAATAAGCTTGAATTTATCTTTCTTTAATATTTTTTTAACTCTTTCAGCTATATATTTATGACTAGTACCATGGAATCCATATTTACGAATATTATATTCTTCATACCATTTATAAGGTACTGGATAAAGATACGCTTCTTCACTCATTGTTTGATGAAAAGCTGTGTCATAAACTGCGACCATCAAAGCATCAGGTAAAACATCTCTTAAGGCTAATATACCAGCTATTTCCCCAGGGTGATGAAGAGGTCCTAATGGTGTTAAATCTTTAATACTTTCTATTACTTCATCATCAATAATAACTGAAGAAGAATACTTTTCTCCACCATGAAGTATACGATGTCCAACACCCTTTATTTCATCATATGATTTGATGATATTTAAATAAAGCAATTTATTAAGTAATACTTTAACTGCAATAGTATGCGTAGATAGTTCTGTTTTTTCAGTAATTTTTTCTCCATTTATTTTAATAGTATAAAAACTATCATTTAAACCAATTCGCTCAAATACTCCACTTACTATGCTAGATTCATTATCCATTTCAAATAAAGTAAATTTTAAAGAACTGCTTCCTGCGTTAATTGATAATATTTTCATAAGGTTTTCCTTCTTTCTAAAACTATCATAAATATTATACTATAAGAGATAAAAAATAGAAAGTAATACTTTCTATTTTACTTTAAATCCACAGTGAGAACAATAATTGGCTCCTTCTACATGATTACCACATATTGGGCAATAATTTATATCTATATTAGGCTTTTTATATTCAAGTTGTCCATCATCCGTAGGTACTATTACACCTAATTGAATAGTATTATATAAATTTTGTTGGATTCTACTAGTTTTAGAAACTGTCCTAAAACATAAAATAACCATTGTAATATAAAATCCAAAAAACAAAAGAAATGAATATATATTACCAGAATTTACATAATGAAATATAAATGTATCATAAAAAGTATGAATAATAGCTGGGATTAAAATACTAAATAATATATTTTTAATAAATATTTTACTATTACCATTAATTCTTCCTAGTTTAGCCTTTGACAAAAAATAACCCATTATAACTCCAAAACACATATGTCCAGGCAATGAAATAAAAGCTCTTAGTATAGCATTACCAAATCCATTTTTTAATACATATAAAATATTTTCTATACAAGCAAATCCTAATGAAGCAAATACTGAATAAACTATAATATCATATACTTCATCAAATTCTTTACTTTTATATCCTACTAATAAAGTAATAATCCATTTAAATCCTTCTTCTATTAAAGCAATAGAAATAAATGTATTTATAAATAAAACTATAAAATATCTTGAATCATTGGTAAAAAATGATTTCATAAATATTTCACATATTAATATTGGTATTGCACTAAAAAATCCTAATACAAACATTTTAATAAGTAGGGTCTTAGGTTCATGGTTAACATCTTTATGGTATATATAAAAACATAGAAAAATAATTGGAATAACTGCAGCTGCAACTAAAAAAACCATTATATCACCACTCTTACTACTCTTAATTCTACAACATATTATATTTTTAAACAATAAAAAAAGTCATCTATAAATGACTTTTTACAATATCCAGCCTAGTTACTTCTTATTTTTTTGAGTTTGTGTTTTTAATTTTTCTTTTGACACTTTCAATTTCACAATCGTAATAATTGTAATTATACTTTGGTTCCCATAATAGTGCTACAGGTATACCTGCGCACATACCTATAGCAAGTGGTACACCTGCAATTACACTTCTGTCAGTAATTTCTTCATCTTCAGTTTGTCCAACTAGTATTACATCATTTTTATCTTCATCATAAACTGTCATTACATAATATGATCCTAATCCTAGATCATCTGGAATTACATGTTCAAGAATTTGAGTATTTTCTTTTATAGATTTTATAGAATTATCAAACAAGACTTCTCCTAGTACATCTGTATTTTGTAATTTTTCTTTATCAGCTAATCCTAAAACAGTTTCACCATCTACATTTTGTAATTCATAAACCTTAGTTTGACGACTATACGTACCATTTTCTTGTAATTCCCACGCACCATAATAATATATAGCATCGGTTTCATCTATAAAATTACTATATTGTTTATCTTGTCTTACATCACCAGTAGTACTATAGTACTCTGTTTTTGTATGAGCACATTCTTTGTGATAATCATTACGTCCAGGAACACGACCAGTAATACCTATAGCTGACGCAACAAAAACAGAAGGTAATAACACAGGAGCTCCATATTTCATTGTACGTCTTAAAACATTCTTTAGGATTGCTACTCTTCGATAATGTTTATAACAGTTTAGGCTCTTTCTTAATTCTTTTAATTTTTCTTTGTTTTCCATATTAATCCCCCCTCAATTCTTAAAGGATAGAAAAAGGCCTTTAAGAGTTTTGCTTCTTAAAGGTCTTGCGAATACATATGTATCTATACACTCCGAGATTAAATCTGGCCTGACGGATGTGTATATTTGCTACTCCCCTTTAATGACCTATATTATATCATAAAACGGTCTAAAAGTCAAGAATAACAACATATTATGCGTTTTTAACAATATTATAAGTATCCTTAATAATCATTAATTCTTCATTAGTTGGAACTACATAGATATCTACTTTAGAATTATTATCACTAATCTTACCTTCTTGTTTATCTCTATATCCTGCAATTGTGTTATTTACTTCTTTATCTATAGATAATCCAATTGGGTTTAATCTATTAATGATTTCTTCACGAGACTCAATACCATTTTCTCCAATACCTGCGGTAAATACTATAGCATCTACTTTTCCTTCTAATTCGATATAATAATCGGCTATATATTTAGCTATTCTATCATGGTACATATTAAGGGCAAGTATTGCTCTTTCATCTCCATCACTAGCTGCTTTTTCAACATCTCTGTTATCAGAAAAACCACATATTCCTAAAAGTCCACTCTTCTTATTTAAATCATTTGTAATAGTAGAGATATCTTCTCCAGATTCTTT
>JAEEGL014084783.1_pt1 | contig 22711 bp, 13 predicted proteins | sample 9134231 | NCBI WGS metagenome assembly JAEEGL01 (sample SAMN16246548, study PRJNA631951) | gut metagenome | biome: gut microbiome; feature: rumen; material: fiber-attached | host: Bos | place: Iran: Karaj | collected 2018-10 | reverse complement strand
TCGACGGTTACGAAGGACGAAAGAGCGTCGAAGTCATCTGCGCCGTCTACGAGTCGGCGAGAAAAGGTTCCGTCGTCAAGATTAACGGCTGACGGTCCGACGCCGGACGGGCGGTTCGCGCTATAAGAGCCGCAAGCGGCAGCGCGGTCCGAGCCGGACTGGCGGTTCGCGCTACCGTGCGGACGTTGGTCGTTGCGCGCTATAAGAGCCGCAAGCGGCAGCGCGCGAAGTCGCGCGGACGCTGCAGGCAAACAAGGCGACGCCAAAACATCGAACGACGTTCCCGCCGACTGCGGCGACGCGACTCCGACGTGTTTTATCCTTACGATGGAGACGCGTCCCGCGCGAAGCGCGGAGAGCCGGCGACAGGAGTCGCCGCTGGCGTCGCCAGACGCCGTAGCCGCCGGGCAAAGAATATCGCCGCCGAAAAGCTCGCGGAAAACGACGTCCCAGCTCTTTCTCTTTACATTCTGATTGCCAAAAAGTCTCTTCAGAATTCTGCAGAATCTTGCCAAATATTATACCTTTTGGCCAATTGGAACCTAAACGCTCTCATTATCCCAATTTTACATTACAGATACTTTTTGGCAAGTAGAATATCCTTTTTTTGACTAAAAAAGAGTCTTTTTTCTTAAAAAACCAATTCTTATGCAAACGCCAAAATCTATACCTTTTGGCCACGCGTTCAAACGCATGACTCTGTTCTGAAATCTTTTTTATAAAAAGACATAAGAAACCGTTTTAACCTCGAATTGACAAACGAACGCGTCGATTTGGAGGCACTTTGTCGCCCTGACTTCGCGAGAAAAAAGAAAAATAACCGCCGCAACCAGCCCGTAAAAGAGAATAAACGACCCGTCATGCAAAAACTCGTCGACGTTTCCGCCGACCCGATCCGGGGCGTTCTGAACGTCCTGCTTGAAGACAAGACGACCGGTCAAAACGTCGTCTGGGGCACGGATGCGTACGCTTCGAAAGGGTCGGGATACGACGCCGCGAGCGAGATCAAAGCGGACGCGCTTCTGCGAGAATCCGTCGTTTTGCAACCGAGAATCGAAAAAGCCGCCGAGGAACAGCAGGAACGAACGAAGAAACGCGCCGAAGTCTACACCCCGTCGTGGTTGTGCAACAAGATGAACAACTATTGCGACGAAGTCTGGTTCGGTCGCAAAAAAGTCTTCAACGCCGAGAACGACGAGCAAACGTGGACTCCGAACGATAATCCGGTCTATTTCGTCGACAAAAACAAAAGACGCAAAATAAAAGATTGGCAACTCTACGTCGACTCCAGACGTCTCGAAATTACCTGCGGCGAGGCGCCTTTTCTCGTTTCGCGCTACGACGCCGCGACGGGCGAGCTTCTTCCCCTCAAAAAACGGATCGGAATCCTCGATCGAAAATTGCGCGTCGTCGACGAAAACGCGAAAACAGAGAACGACTGGCTCAAATGGGCGCAACGCGCCGTCGAGAGTTGTTACGGGTACGAGTATCAGGGGGACAGTCTCTTAATCGCGCGAATCAACGTTCTTTTAACGTTTTACGACTACTATGAGGAACGTTGGGGAAAGCCCCCGACCAAAAGTCTGATCAAAAAAATCGCCAATATCGTCGCGTGGAATATCTGGCAAATGGACGGAATCAACGACGTCGTGCCGTTGAGCAGGATCGAGCCGAAATCGCCGCCGGTACGCGAACTCTTTTTGTATGCCGGCATCGTCGACGAAGGGGAAGAACCGTCCGAACAATACCTCGAAAAACCCTCGAAAATCAAAAACTGGCGCAGTAGAAAATCGTTTGAATTCAAAAAGTTAAAGGAGGCGGGTTTTATGAAAAAGAAAATGTTTGATTTCGTCATTGGCAATCCGCCTTATCAGGAAGAGTTTTCGTCCGACGGTAACAAAACTTACGCGGCGCCGGTGTATAACCTCTTTATGGAAGCCGCTTATCGAGTTGCCAGCTCCGCCGAATTGATTCATCCTGCGCGTTTTCTTTTTAACGCCGGAAGCACTCCGAAAGACTGGAACAGAAAAATGTTGGAAGACCCACATTTTAAAGTGTTGTCTTACGAAGAGGACGGAGTGAGAGTTTTTCCAAATACATTTATTAATGGTGGCGTTGCCATAACATATTATGATTGTTCAAAAATTTTCGGTTCGATTTCTGTTTTTACAAAATACTCGCAATTGAATCTTATTCTCCATAGGGTTTTACCATATGTCAAAACGTCTTCCTTAGCGGATCTTTGCATATCTGCATACTCTTACCATTTTACGGAACGATTGCATATCGATCATCCCAAGTTGAAGGAAACTCAGATAGAAGTGGACGGAAAAAAGGTTCCGTTACTAAGCAAAGGTCATGAGTACGACTTGAAAACAAATGTGATTAGTAAACTAACAATGGTTTTTTTTGATCAAAAACCGAATGATTCCAAAGAGTATATTCAAATACTTGGTAGAACAAAAAGCGGAAGAGTTAGTAAGTTTATCAGACGTGATTATGTGAATAATGTTATAAATCTTGACAGTTATAAGATCGTTCTTTCTAGCGCTGATGGAGCGGCTGGTCAATTAGGTCATCCTATCCCTGCAAGGATCATTGGGACTCCTTCTGTTCTTCCTCCCGAAACAGGAACCACGGAATCATTTGTTAGTATTGGATTATTTAAGAGTAATCCTGAAGCCCAAAATGCATTGCGATATATAAAATCACGTTTTGTAAGAACTCTCGTTGGCGTTTTGAAGGTTACGCAACACATCACGCCCGAAAAGTGGGCATACGTCCCTCTTCAAGACTTTTCTTCAAACTCCGATATCGACTGGACAAAATCAATCGCAGAAATCGATCAACAGCTTTACAAGAAATACGGTTTGTCTCAAGAAGAAATCGATTTCATCGAGACTCACGCTAAGGAGATGAACTGACATGGCGAAAACGATTAAACTTGCGACGACAAAGCCCGTCGTTCCTAAGATTTACGCCTATACGACTCCCGAGGTGGCGCGACACGACGGCTGGACGAAGATCGGCTATACGGAGGGGGACGTTGCGAAGCGGCTTAAGCAACAGTTGCAAACGGCGGATATCGAATACAATCTCGAATGGAGTTTGAACGCGTTCTACGAAGACGGGTCGGGGGAAACGTTTCGCGACACGGATTTTCACGCGTATCTCCGCAAAGAGGGCGTCGAGCAGGAAAAGGGCAAGAATAACGAATGGTTCCATATCACGGGCCCTGATTCCAAACAGAAATGCTACGAGTTCAAAGAGAATCGCGGCGTGTCGTCGACGCCTGAATCGCGTCCTTACGTTCTGCGCAAGGAGCAGGAAGAAGCGGTCGAACGCGCTCAAGCGTATTTTGAATCGACTCCTGGCGGGGAGTTTCTCTGGAACGCCAAGCCGCGCTTCGGCAAGACGCTCGCCGTCTACGATTTGTGCCTGCGCATCAAGGCGAAGTCCGTTTTGATCGTGACGAACCGGCCCGCCGTCGCCAATTCGTGGCTTGACGACTACGTGAAATTTGTCGGCGACGTCAAGGGCTATCGTTTCGTCAGCGAAACCGACGCGCTCAAAAACAGCGCGTTTGTAACGCCGCGACAAATGTTTAGCAAGTATTTTCTGAACTCGTCCTTCTTTGCGTTTCTAAGTCTGCAGGATCTCAAAGGCTCCCTCTATTTCGGAGGCGAATACGACAAACTCAAACATATCAAAAAGATTAAGTGGGATCTTTTTGTGATCGACGAAGCGCACGAGGGCGTCGACACCGTCAAGACGGACGTCGCCTTCGAACAAATCACGCGCAAGCGCACGCTTCATCTTTCGGGCACGCCGTTCAAAGCGCTTGCCAACGACAAATTCCCGTCCGACGCGATTTACAACTGGACGTACGCGGACGAGCAACGCGCGAAGCGCGACTGGACGTCCGACGAATACAATTCGAACCCTTACGCCGATCTTCCGCAACTGCGGATGTTTACGTATCAGGCGTCGGAAATGATTCGGGACGTCGTCGAGCGGGGAATTGAAATCGACGGGGAGACCGAAGAATACGCGTTCGACCTCAACGAGTTCTTCGCCGTGAACGAAAAAGGCCGTTTTATTCATAACGACGCGGTCGGCCGCTTCCTTGACGCGTTGACGACGCAGGAAAAATACCCGTTTTCGACCGAAGAACTGCGCGGCGAATTGAGACACACGTTCTGGCTGCTCGATCGCGTCGAATCCGCCAGAAAACTTGCGAAAAAACTGGAAAATCATCCGGTCTTTTCAAAATATGAAATCGTTCTTGCCGCCGGAGACGGAAAAATCGACGACGATTCGGAAAACCTCGACGCGTACAACAAAGTCAGAGCGGCGATATTGCAACACGATAAGACGATCACGCTTTCGGTTGGTCAACTTACCACGGGCGTTACGATCCCCGAATGGTCGGCGGTTCTGATGTTGTCGAACGTCAAAAGCCCCGCGCTCTATATGCAGGCGGCGTTCCGAGCGCAGAATCCGTGTTTGTATCACGAAAGGAAGACGTTCAAACGCAAGCAAAACGCGTATGTCTTCGATTTTGACCCTGCGCGAACGCTCATGATCTTCGAACAATTCGCCAACGACCTCAACGCCGACACGACCGCCGGCAAAGGGGATATTGAAACGCGAAAGAAGAACGTCTACGAACTGCTTAACTTCTTTCCCGTGATCGGCGAAGACGACGAAGGAGAAATGGTCGAACTCGACGCGGAACAGGTTCTTTCGATTCCGCGCAAAATCAAGGCGGTGGAAGTGGTTCGGCGCGGGTTTATGTCGAATTTCCTCTTTCAGAATATCGCCGCCGTTTTCGGAGCGCCGAAGGCGGTTCTCGATATTATCGAGAATATTGAAGCGGTTAAAGAAAAAGATTTCAAGGCGAAAGTCGAAGGATTGGAAGACGCCAAAGATAAACTTTCGCTCGACGAAAACGGGGACGTTCGCTTACCAAGGGATATCATTATTGGCGGAAAGCAGGAGCTTTTTGGCGATAAGATCCTGAGAAAGGTGGAAAGCCTTGACGACGTTATTGAACAGTACGCCACGAATCCGACTAAAGATCGGATTGGCAAACTTCGTGAAACGTTGCGGGAAGCTACCAAGGGACAAGCTGCTGTTTACGTCGAAGTCGGAGTTGATAAGTATGGCGACGATTTTACCCCAAAAGGGCGAAAAGACGTTGCCAATCAGCTTTTTTCGGAAACGAATAAGAAACTGGACAGCGCGCTCGACCAATTCCAGATCGACTGTAACGTAATCGATAAGGAGAGGAAAAAAGAGCTTAAAGAGGTTGAAACAAAAGAAGAAGCGCAAATAGTCAATCAAAAATACGACCAGAAAGAGAAAGACAAGAAGCAAGAACTCAAAGACAAGATCAACGACGCTCTTGACGAGATGGATGAAAAGGGCAAAGAGACAGTCGTAACGCGCGTCGAGACCGATATTCGTCAGGCGAAAAAGAACACGATCGAAGAAGGCGTTCGCGACCATCTGCGCGGGTTCAGTCGGACGATTCCGTCGTTTCTTATGGCTTACGGTTCCGATCGAGAAATTTCGCTCGCGAATTTCGACCAAATTGTTCCGACGGACGTCTTTTTGGAAGTAACGGGGATTACGCTCGACAATTTCCGGTTCCTGCGCGACGGGGGAACGTACCGGAACGACGAGACGGGCGAAGAGGAGTTTTTCAAAGGGAAACTGTTCGACGAGATCGTCTTCAACGATTCGGTCAAAGAGTTCTTAGCGCTCAAAAAGAAGCTCGCCGACTATTTTGACGAAGATCAACGGGAGGATATTTTCGACTATATTCCTCCGCAAAAGACCAATCAGATCTTCACGCCGAAAAAGGTCGTCGTTCAGATGGTCGACTTGCTCGAAAAAGAGAACCCCGGCTGCTTCGACGATCCGGACAAGACGTTTGCCGATTTGTATATGAAGTCGGGACTGTACCTTACGGAAATCGTCAAGCGGCTTTATCGAAGCGAAAAGCTTAAGACTCTCTATCCCGACCCCGGCGAGCGGCTCAATCATATTTTCGCCAATCAGGTCTACGGACTCGCTCCGACCGAGATTATCTATCAAATCACGCTCGCGTTTATTCTCGGATTTAAAGACGACGTCGCGATCGAGAAACACAATATCAAATTATGCGACGCGTTGAAATACGCCAAGAAGGGAACGCTTGAGGGAGAGTTGCGCAAATTGTTTCCGGAGAGAAATTTATAACGCGTTAAGCGTATTCTTTGGACTCGGCTCTTTCGAGCCGAACGTCGACTCCTGTCGACGGCTCTCCGCGCTTTGCGCGGGACGCGTGACGGTTGTTTAGGGACGTCTTTTTGAGCAGCGTCGTCGTTATTTGTCGGTATTACCGGCTCTTACGAGCCGGCGTCGACTCCAGTCGACGACTCTCCGCCTGCGGCGGGACGCGTTGCGGTTAACGACGCGAGACGTGTTATAAGAGCCGCAAGCGGTAGCGCGCGAAGTCGCGCGGACGCTGCAGGCAAACGGGGCGACGCGTTGCTCTATCGTTGTTTTATCGTTAATCGCCGGTATTACCGGCTCTTACGAGCCGGCGTCGACTCCAGTCGACGACTCTCCGCGCTTTGCGCGGGACGCGTCGCGATTGTTGGACTTATTGCAATTTGTCTAAAAGCGCCTGGGCGGCGGCTCGTTTGGCGAAGGGGGCTTTGGCGCTCAGCGCGGCTTGCAGGAAATTTTTCGCCTGGTCGTTTTGGCCTTTGTCGCTTAAGACGACGGCGAAGTAATACGCCGCCGCAGAGTTGATTTGCCCGTCGGCGGTCGACTGCTGCAGGACTTTGATCGCTTCGTCCGGCTGGCCGGTTCGATAGAGGACCCAGCCGAGCGTGGAGAGGAAGTCGCGATTGTTCTGCTGTTTTTGAACGTTGCCGGCGGCGTATTGGACGGCGCGTTTGTTCTTTTCTTCGTCGCCCTGTTCGCAAAGGGCGAGCGCGAGCCCGTTGGCGGCGTCCGTGTCGAGCGGCGTTTGGCGAATCGCTTCCTGGAACGCGACTTCGGCGCGTTTGTAATCGGAGCGGAAAAGCGCGACTTTGCCGTACGTTTTCATCACTTCCGCGCCTTTGTCTTCCTGATAGAGCTGCTGCACGAGTTTCCACGCGGCGTCGAGATCGTTTTCCACGAGCGCGTTATTGATCGACAGGAGCAGGACGGGCGTCGATTTCGGATAGGCTTTGAGCGCGGCGTCCAGGCTCTTCTTCGCGTTTTCCAGGTCGCCTCTGGCGGCGTAGAGTTGCGACATCGCCGCGTCGGCGGGGAGCCCCTTGCCGTCGTCGAGTTTGTCGGCGCGCAGGAACATCTCGCGCGCTTTGGCGTCCTGATTTTGCTGGAACAGCGCGTTGGCGATCGCGCGGTCAAGATCGGCGTTTTCGCCCTCCGCTTTGATTTTAGCGAGCAGCGCGGTCTGCACGTCCGCCCAACGGCGCCGCGCGTTCGAGTACGCGATTTTCAGCGACGTCGCTTTTGACGTCATCGCCTGTTTTCGCTGCGGATTGGCGTCGTATCGCGCCAATTTCTCTTCGCCTTTGATCGTAAGGAGTTCCGCCGCCGTCAATTCGCCTTCCCGAAGCGAAATTTCCGCGAGGGAGAGGTACGCTTCCGGATCGTTCGGGTCTTCTTCGGTCGCCGTTTCGAGCATGATTCTTGCGGCGCGCGTGTTGTTGAGTTGAGCGAACCAGAACGCCATAATGATCCTCGGGGGACGCGCGGCGGGGTTTCCGTCGGCTAGCTGGCGCAACGCGTCGAGCGCGCCCTGCAGATCCTGTTTGTTGAACAGCTCGAGCGCTTCTTTGTATTTCGCGTTTTCCTCGGGCGTCAATTCGAGCGCGCCGTCCTGTTGTTGGGCCGCGGGCGCAGACTGAGGCTGGGCGCTTGCGGGGACTTGCTGACGAGCTTGAGCGTAACTGTTCTCCGCGTAAGCCGTTGCGAATACAAAAGACGCGACAAGCGCGGCTAAGACGGCGTAATTCCGACGTGTGCGAATGAAATTCATCCTTGAATTCTCCTTATGGACGCGCCGCTTTTGCGACGTCGCGACGGCGGCGTTATGTGTTCACTAATCGTTAAACGCCTGTTTTCAGACGTCTAAGAAGCAGATTGAGTATAACTGGAAGACTTCGGGACGTCCAGACGGATTTTTACGCGAAAGGCGCGTTTCTTCAGAAGAAGTTCGACGGTTTCCACGCGAAAAATCAGACGTCTCGTAAGAATTGCGCGCACGCCTGCACGACGCTTTCGGGCGCGCTCGCGCCGGCGGTGAGGAGGACCGTCGAGTCGGGCGTCAACTTGCTCCACGGAATGTCTTCGACGCCGTTAATCAAGTAGGCGGGGACGTTTGCGGCTCGGGCGACCTCGGCGAGCCGCTTGGAATTCGAACTGTTCGCGCTTCCGACGACCAGAACGACGTCGGCTTCCGGGGCGAGTTTTCGCACCGCTTCCTGACGTTTGTGCGTGGCGTCGCAGAGCCCTTCGTGTTTGGGATCGCGCAGTTGCGGGAATTTCAGACGCAACGCGTCGACGATTTCCGCCGCTTCAATCACCGACAGCGTCGTCTGCATGAGGTACGTGAGTTTCTGATCAATTGGAAAGTCAAGCGACTCAACGTCTTCGACGCTTGAAATCAAAACGATCGCGTCGGGCGCTTCGCCCAACGTTCCGACGACTTCGTCGTGTCCGCGCTTGCCGATGAAAACGATTTTATATCCTTCCTCGGCGTAATTTCGCGCCTGGGAATGGATGTTGTGCACGAGCGGACAGGTGGCGTCGATCGTCTTGATCTTTCGTTCCGACGCCTGTTTTCTAAGTTCCGGAGAGATTCCGTGCGCGGAGAAGAGGAGAATCGCGCCGTCGGGCACGGCGTCGAGCGAATCGACAAAGACGACGCCCTGGCGCCTGAATTTGCCGACGACCCAGGCGTTGTGCACAATTTCGTGATAGACGTAAACCGACTCCTCGGCGTTTTTGACGACGTTTTCGAGGATGTTGATCGCTCTGTTGACGCCCGAGCAAAAACCGCGCGGTTCGGCGAGTATCACTTTCATGACGCGTTCCTTTCTTCTTCGATCGAAGGTTCCGTCGCTCAGCTCGTCGCCGAGACGATCGCGTCGACGAGCGCGTTCGGATCAAGAGAAACTTCCCGACTTCCTCCGGAACGTAAGTCTTTCATATTGGCGACGTTTCGTTCCGCTTCGTCGGACCCGACGATCAGGGCGAATTTAAAACCTTTTTTGTCGGCGTATTTGAGTTGCTGACCGAGTTTTTTAGGCTCGGGATAAAGCTCGACGCCGATTCCGCGTTTGCGCAATTGCGCGGCGATTTCGCAGTATTTGGTCGAAAGACCGGCGTCGAACAACGGGATGAAAACGTCGACGGTCGAGGCCGTTTTTTCGATCATACCGAGCTCTTCGAGCCCCGCGAACAGACGGTCCAATCCCAGCGACGCGCCGATCCCCGGAAGTTTCTGCCTGGTATAAAGTTCGGCGAGGTTGTCGTAACGACCGCCGCTGCAAACGCTTCCGAGTTGCGGCATTTCGGTCAGGAACGTTTCAAAGATCGTGCCGGTGTAGTAGTCCAGACCGCGCGCGATGGAGACGTCGACGGCGAAGCGTTCTTCGGGAACGCCGGCGGCTTTGGTCGAGTCGAGAATCTGGCGGAGTTCGGCGACGCCGGCGAGCCCGAGTTCGTTTCCGGCAAGCAGCGTTTCGAGTCGGCCCAAAATATCTTCGTTCGAACCTTTTGCGGACGCGACGTCCAATATCGTTCGCGCCTGTTCGTCGGACGCGCCCGCCGTCTGCGCCATTTCCGCAACAACCGCGTCGACGCCGATTTTGGCGAGTTTGTCGAGCGCGCGAAGGACGGGGACCGCTTTGTCGGCGAGCCCGATTTTTTCGAGCGCGCCGTTTAAGATCTTTCGGCTGTTGACGTGAACGACGAATTTCGTAAACGACTCTTCCGTACGCAAATCGACGCGTTCGAGAACGTCGTTAATGACGAGCGCCGTTTCGACGTCGGACATAACGCTCGTCGTGCCGATCGTGTCGAAGTCGCACTGCATGAATTCGCGATATCGGCCCGCCTGCGTGTTTTCGCCGCGCCAGACTTTCGCGAGGTGATAGCGCTTAAAAGGGGTTCCAAGCTCCGCGATGTGTTGCGCGGAGAATCGCGCGAAAGGCACGGTAAGGTCGAAGCGCATGCCGACTTCGCGTCCGCCGGGATCTTTGAAGCGGTAGAGCTGTTTGTCGGTCTCTTCGCTTCCTTTTCCCATCAGAATTTCAAGATATTCCAGAACGGGCGTGTCGATAGGGCAAAAACCGTAACTGCGATAGACTTTCGTCACCCGATCGATCAGGCGTTCTCTCGGGATCATCGCTTCGGGCAGGAAATCGCGAAAACCTTTGAGCGTGCGCGGTTCGATAAGTTTCTTTTTCGGTTGGGATTCTGTGGTCGACACTTTTATTTGATCCTTGTTGAGGAAAACGTTTTTTCGTAGTAAAAATCGCCGTATTAAAACGCAAGCCGCCGTCCCGACGCTTTCGCGTTAGAAACGACGGCTTGAATCCGATTTTGAAATTAGCCGGTTATTTTTTGGTTTCTTCCGCGAGTTTGTCGTAGAGGAGCGTGTATTTGTCGCGCGTTTCCAGCGATTTGCGATGCGCGATCGCCGCCCTTGGATGGACGTTGCTTTGCGCGGTGAGCATATATTCGTGGAAAGGCCCCCATTCGATTTTTTGTCGAAGAGGAACGAACTCTTTTTCAAGACATTCGAAGAGAGGACGCAGCTTGTAGTTCTCCGGATTCAAGACGGACAAGAGCAACTCGCTGGGGCAATTCCCGGCGCCTCGTCCAAGCCCGCCAAGGGAGCAGTCGAGACGCGTCGCGCCGTGTTGAGCGGCGAGAAGGGTGTTGGCGAAAGCAAGCTGCATATTGTTGTGCAGGTGAACGCCGACTTCTTTGCCCGCTTCCGAAGCGTAAGCGACGTATTTTTTAGTGAGGTATTCGGTTTGGAAGGGGGTCAGCGAGCCGAACGAATCGACGATTACGACGACCTGGGCGGGCGTTTTGCAAATTCGTTCGAGTATTTCGTCGAGCTTTTTTTCTTCGACGACGGTAACCGCCATTAAATTGGCGCTGACTTCGTATCCCTTTTCGTAGGCGTCTTCGATCATCTCGATCGCTTCGTCTGCCTGATAGTCGTAGAAAGCGACGCGAATCAGGCTCAAAACGCTTTGACTTTTGGGCAGGACGGCGGTTTTCCAATCGGATTTCGCGGCGTCGATCATGCACGCGAGCTTCGTCGACGGAGTGGGGTTGTCGCCGACGGCGGCGCGAATATCTTTTTCGTCGCAGAATTTCCACGCTCCGTTGGCGTCGCGAGAGAACAGACGATCGGAATTTTTATAACCGATTTCCATGTAATTGACGCCGGCCGCCACGTTCGCCTCATAGACCGCCCTGACAAACTCAACGCTGAAATAATGGTCGTTGACAAGCCCTCCGTCTCGAATCGTGCAGTCGAGCGGAGTAATTCTCTGGTCTTTGACGCCCCAGATGGAATTCATTTCTATACCTTTTCAGGGAAGGGTTGACCGGTTTGTGTTGTTCAAAACGGCGGCGGTGAAACGCGCGTGACAGTCGTTTTGCGCGGTTTTCGTTTTCTTTGGACGTTCGGCGCCCTTTAATGAGAACGCCTCAATACTAATGTACCCGCTTGACGTCGCGGCGTCAAGGATTTTTCGAATAAAATGACGATTTACCCCGAAATTGTGCGACGGCGCTTCCTTTTATGCAGTTATTGCCGCGGAGTGATTTTCAATTATAATCGACGCTCGTTAGTCGCTTTGTTTGTCAACTCAATTGTTTCGCCGCCCTGGGATCGATCGTGAAAACTTCGTTAAGAATTGGAGACGTCGTCGTTTCGCCTCCGGTGTTGTCCGCGCCGATGGCGGGATATACCAACTACGCGTATCGCGAACTGCTTCGTCGACTCGGGGGCGCAGGGCTTATCGCGACGGAGATGGTCAGCGCGCGCGCTTTTGTCCACATGGGCGCCCGAGGACTTGGCGAGCCGGAACGTCTCTGGGGCGTTCAGGACGAGCCTCGTCCGCTTGCCGTTCAGATTTGGGACAATTGTCCGGAAACTCTTGAAGAACTTGCCGCAAAACTCGCTCACGATTTCAAAGCGAGCGTCGTCGATTTGAATTTTGGATGCCCCGCGCCGGCGATCGCCAAACGTTCCGCGAGCGGTTCGTATCTTTTGCGCGATCCGGAAAAAGTCGGGGAGCTTGTCGGGCGCGTGGCCAAAGCGTGCGCTCCGACTCCGGCGACGGCGAAGATTCGGCTCGGTTTGACCGCCGACACGATCAACGCGGTCGACGTGGCGCAGGCGGTCGAAGGGGCGGGGGGCGCGGCGATTACCGTGCACGGTCGGACGGCGCGGCAGATGTATTCCGGCGCCGCCGATTGGGACGAGATCGCGAAAGTCAAGTCGGCGCTTCGCGCGATTCCGCTTATTGGAAACGGCGATATAAAGACGGCGGCGCAGGCGGTCGAACGTTTGGAGAAGTATCCCGTCGACGGGATTATGATCGGCCGCGCCGGATTGGATCGCCCCTGGCTTTTTCGCGAGATCGCGCAACTTCTTCGCGGCGAGACGCCCGATCCGGAGCCGACGCTTCTGGAACAACGCAATCTGTTGCTCGAACATTTCCAACTGGTGTTGAATCGTTTTGGAACGGAACTTGGCGTAACGCTTATGCGCCGATTCGCCGTATGTTACTCAAAAGGACGACCGGGCGGTCGAAACTTCCGGGACAAAATCAGTCGCGTTTCTTCCGAGCGGGAGTTTTTAGACGTCGTCGCCAACGAATTTGTCGTCGATCTTCCCGAAACGTGATTTCGTCGGACTTTTTTTACAAAACCGCGTAATTGACGTTGACGTTCTCTTGAATATTCTCTAGACTCCGCGTCGAAGTAGGCGTATTATGCGCTCATGCGTAGAAAACGCCGCCAAGTCGCGCCTGTTTTCGCCCAATTGAACGGAGAGTAGGTTGGGTCGGCGAAAACGAATCGCGCGCGACGCTCCTCAGCCCAAATATTTGGCGACAATAACGTCATGACACGTGTAAGAATAGCCGGAACAGGTTCGTATCTCCCCGAACGAATTGTTACGAACGACGAATTAGCGCAACGACTTACTAAAACGTCCGACGAGTGGATTTATACGCACACCGGGATCAAGGCTCGTCACGTCGCGGCGCCCGACGAATCCGCTTCGGCCATGGGATTGGTCGCCGCTCAGCGCGCGCTTGAAAACGCCGGAATTACCGCCGACGAACTCGGCATGATTATCGTCAGCACGGCGACTCCCGACTACGCGCCGACTCCGTTAGTCTCCTGCATTCTTCAGGACGAACTTGGCGCGACCAACGCTTCCGCTTTCGACATGAGCGCCGCGTGTTGCGGCTTTATCTATAATCTTGAAATCGCTAAGAATTTTTACTATAAGCCCGATTTCCGCAAGCCGATTCTCATCGTCGCCACGGAGGTGATGACGCGCAAGGTCGATTGGAACGACCACAAAACGTGCATTCTTTTCGGCGACGGGGCGGGCGCGGTCGTGCTCGTTCCTTCGGAAGAAGGCCCGAGCGACATTGTCGACACCATGATGCGCGCGGACGGCGCGTGCGGCAAATACCTGCTTCTCGAAGGAGGGTGTCGGTCCGCCGATTCGTTGAACCATCCGCAGGCGCATATTTTGCAAATGGCCGGAACGCAAGTCTTTACTTTTGCGATCAAAGCGATTGAAGAAGTCGTGACGACGTTGATGGAACGCAACAATCTCACGATGGACGACGTCGCGCGCATTATTCCGCACCAGGCGAATTACCGTATTATTCAGTCGGCGGGCAAGAGACTCGGGCTGGAGAACGAAGACAAGTTCTATATCAACGTCGAAACGGTCGCCAACACGGCGTCCGCGTCGATTCCGATCGTTCTGGACGAAATGAATCGCGGCGGTCAACTCAAACGCGGCGACAAGTTGCTCATCGCCGGTTTCGGCGCCGGCCTGACGTACGGCGGCAACTATCTGATCTGGTAAAAACCGTCCCTTAAGGGAGACTCCAAAGAAAAGCGGAACCGTCCTTTTTACAGACGGTTCCGCTTTTTCTTTGCTTATCGGTTTTCGTCGCCCTGTTCTTCTTCCGGGGGCGGAACCGATTCTTCGATTTCTTTTGAATCGTCGATTCCAAATAAGAGCCTCAACACGGAGTCGTCGATTTTTTCCGAAAGGAATCTTCTTCCTCCGTCGCACAGGAGCGCGTATTCCCCTTTGCCATGCCAGGAACCGAAGTTTTCCCGCTCCCTGACGGGCTTTTTATTCTCTTCAAGCGCCTGTTCGACGGTGATTTCCGAATACGGATCCATCCAGACGCTCGGATTCTTTCTTTCGACGTACATCACGGCGTTGGAGAGACCGTCGACGACCATGGACGGTCTTACGGACGTTCCGTCTTCCGGAAACGCGGTGTTGGGACCGATTACGCACGAATACGCGCATTTCTTCGCTCTGGTCGCGTCGTCTTCGACGTCGGCGGTCGGCGTCGACGCGCAGCGGAACACGTTTGGCGTTTTGGTCCAGAACTGTTTGTTCCAGTCGCTGTCCCACGGCTCGTCGAGTTTAATTTGAGAAAAGAGTTCCTGCTCGCCCAAATAGGGAAGAAGGAGGACGCGCCACGAATGAAGTCTTTTTCCCTCTTCGTTTTGAGTAAACGCGGGAGGAAAAGAGCCGTTGGCGTCGCAATATTCGACGGTCGCCTGATAGAGCTTCGCCAGGTTGAGATCGCAACGTTCGCGTCTTGCGTTTTCGCGCATCGCCAACAAAAAACAGGAGAGCGTAAAGAACAGGGCGACGGCGCAAAACGCCAGAAAAACGACGACGACCCAAACGAGCGCGCGACGGCGTCTTGAAAGTTGAAGCGATTCAGCGTCCATTTTCAATTATCTCCGAGCCTCTCGTCGCGCAAGCTCGACGTCGTGTTTCAACATGTCGTCGACTAAGTCCTCAAACGTATGTTTCGGTTTCCAACCGAGTTTTTCACGCGCTTTGGTCGAATCGCCGCACAGATAATTGACTTCCGTCGGTCTGAAGAAGACCGGGTCGATTTCGACGAGCGTCTTGCCCGACTTTCGATCGATTCCCTTTTCGTCGAGCCCTTTGCCTTGCCAGACGAGGTCGTAATCGAGTTTGCGAAAGACAATTTCGAGGAATTCCCGCGCGGAACGTTGCTCGCCGGTCGCTAAAACGTAGTCGTCCGGCTCCTCTTGCTGCAACATGAGGAACATGCCTTCGACATAGTCTTGCGCGTGTCCCCAATCCCTTCTGGAATCGAGATTTCCCATCGTCAGTTTTTCCTGGAGACCCTCTCGAATTCTCGTCGCGCCGCGCGTGATTTTACGCGTTACAAAATTTTCGCCGCGAAGGGGACTCTCATGATTGAACAGGATTCCGTTGCAGGCGAAAATTCCGTACGCCTCGCGATAGTTGACGGTCGTCCAATAGGCGTATAACTTGGCGATCGCGTAGGGGCTTCTCGGCGCGAACGGAGTCGTTTCGCGCTGCGGCTTTTCTTTGACGTCGCCGAAGAGTTCGGACGTCGACGCCTGATAGAAGCGCGTTTTAGACGCAAGTCCAAGCTGACGAATCGTTTCCAGCAGACGCAACGCGCCCAGAGCGTCGACTTCGCCCGTGTATTCGGGCACGTCGAAGGAGACGCGAACGTCGGATTGCGCGGCGAGGTTGTAGACTTCGTCGGGTTTGAATTCTTCCAGAATCCTTCGAAGACTCGACGCGTCGGTAAGATCGCCGGTTCGATAAAACAGTTCGGAGCCGTTCGGCTGAGCGCCGGGCGCGAGGTCGTCGATTCGACTGGTGTTCGGCGTCGAAGAGCGTCGCACGAGCGCGCATACGCGTCTTCCTTCGGCGAGAAGTTTTCGTATCAGGTAGGAGCCGTCCTGGCCCGTCGAACCGGTTACAAACGACGTTTTCATAGCAAATCCGCGAGTTCGAGAATCATTTTTTCAGTTTTTTCCCATCCCAGGCACGGGTCGGTGATCGACTGCCCGTAGACGCATCCGTCCGGTTTTTGCGACCCGTCTTCAATATAAGACTCGACCATCAAGCCTTTGACCATTTTACGAATATCTTCGGAACATTGCATGCTGTGCAGCACCTCTTTGGCGATACGCGGCTGTTCCGCCCAGCGCTTGCCGGAATTGGCGTGATTGCAGTCGACGATGACGCCGGGATTAAGCAGATTGCCCTTGGCGTATAATTCGCACAGGAATCGCAAATCTTCGTAGTGATAGTTGGGCGTCGACCGACCGTTTTTATTGGCGAATCCGCGTAAAATCGCATGCGCCATCGGGTTGCCCTGGCTTTGAACTTCCCATCCGGCAAAGACGAACGTGTGGGAATGTTGCGCCGCCGTGATCGAATTCATCATGACGGCAAGATCTCCGCCGGTAGGATTCTTCATGCCTACGGGGATGTCCAGACCGCTTGCGACGAGCCGATGCTGTTGATTTTCAACGGAACGCGCTCCGACCGCGACGTACGAAAGACAGTCGGAAAGATAGTGGTGGTTGCCGGGATAGAGCATTTCGTCCGCGCAGGAGAACCCCGTCTTTTCAATCGCCTCGACGTGCAGCTTGCGAATGGCGATCAACCCTTTGAGCAGGTCGGGCGAATTGTTCGGATCCGGCTGATGCAACATGCCTTTGTACCCGTCGCCGGTCGTTCTGGGCTTGTTGGTGTAGATACGCGGGATAATGACGATTTTGTCCTGAACTTTGTCCTGAACGTCTCGCAGTCTTCCGACGTAATCGAGGACGGCGTCTTCGCGGTCGGCGGAGCAGGGGCCGATAATGAGAACGAACTTTTGACTTTTCCCCAGGAAGACGTCTTGCACTTCCCGGTCGTTCGCGCTTTTTTTCGCGGCCTGTTCGTCCGAAAGGGGATACATTTCTTTAATAACGCGCGCCGTAGGCATTTCGCGTTTGAACGTCATATTCATCATGAGCGGGAGTCCTTAATTGACAAGTTTGTCGCAGCGAGAGGTTACGGAGGGGTTGAGGTTTGTTTATTTGCCGCCGGAATAGTATGTTCCGACAAGCTTGAGTCTTGCGCAAATGGCGGAAAGTTGACGGAGCATTTCTTTGCCGTTGTTGTTGTGAATGTTTCCTTCGGCTTCTACGTAGAAGAAATAACTCCACTGCAAATCTTTCATCGGCCGACTTCTCAAATTGCGCATATTGTATCCGTGAGCGCCGATAATGTTGAGCGTTTGCGCGAGCGCGCCCGCGCGGTTTTGAACGGTGAAGACCAAAATGAAGTTTTCGTCTTCGCGGACTTTGGAGGAATTCGGGATGTTCTGCACTCGCGAAAGAGCGGCGAATCGAGTGGTGTTGTTGGACGCGTCGTTGATTCCGGACGCGAGAATCTTGAGACCGAAAAGATTGGCGGTTTCTTCCGACGCGATCGCCGCGACGCTCGGAGAGCCCAACTCCCGAACGTATTTTGCCGCGGCGGCGGTGTTGGAATACGTCTGCGTCTGGAAGCCGTGACTCTCGATATAAGATCGGCATTGGCCGAGCGCCTGCGGATGACTGACGACCGTTTTGATTTCGTCGACGTTCGCGCCTTGCGCGGCGAGCAGGGCGTGTTTTATCGGGAGTTCCGTCGTTTGATTGACGAATAAATTTCCGGAAAAAAAGAGGTCCATGACGGTGGACACTTCGCCTTCGTAGCTGTTTTCCAGAGGCAGGACGACGCAGTCGTTTTCTCCGCGCTCGACGCTTTTATAGGCGGAAACAAAGTCGGGCTGAGGAATGTAAACCGCTTCCGGGAACATGCGCTTGGCCGCCATGTGAGCGAACGCGCCCTCGACTCCGGAATAGGCGACTCTTCGTTCCGTCAAAAGCCGGGCCTGATATTGACACGAAAGATCGACGACGTTCTGCAGAAACGGCACGTAATACGATTCTATTTCCGGGGATTGGATTCTTCCCTGACTGTTGACAATCCAGTCCTGTTCGCGCACCTTGTCCCTGATGGAGAGCGCGTTTTCTTTCTTGTAAGCCGCGATTGTTTCGCAGGCTTTCATGCGACGCTCGAATAATTTCGCCATTTCCAGATCGACTTCGTTGATCTCGGCGCGAGCTTGTTCCAATTCGTTCATTACGTTGCCTTTCGTCGTTTATCGTCTCGACGTCGTCATGTGCGGCGAGCGTCGTTTTGTAGTTGGCAATCGGATCGCGGGGGATAGCCGACGTTTCGTTTCGACTTCGATTCTTTCGTCGACTCTTCAAACAACGCTTCCCGTCGTTTAGCGCAAACGCGCAAAAAAAAAGCGGCCCCCCGTAAAGGACGCCGCTTTGTTCGATAAAGAAACGTTATTGTATTAACGTCGTCGAGCGCCCTTTACGCACGCGTGAGTAAACTTGGCGTAATAATACCAAGCAAAGCGAGTAAAGTAACGCGCTTCAAATTCAAAAGCAGGAGCGACCGCCGCGCGACGGACGCACGGAGAGCCCTGTAAACTCTCGCAATACGAATTGTCGCTTCTAATTTGGGCCATAGCGGCGCGCCTTTCTGTTTCAAAGTCTCCTGTAATTATAACGCGCGTTTGTCAAACGTCAACATCCGCGCGTTATTTTTTCGAATTTGACGTCGCGGCGTCGGCGAGTTTCGTCGGCGCCGCGCGACGCTTCCGTTCGGTCGGGGTGGAAAACAGGCGCGTTCGTTACGCTTCCGGCAATTCATAACCGGCGCGACGCGGACGAGTTACGTACGTGTTGGCCTCGTCGTCGTTAACGAACTGTTCTTTTTCGGGATCCCATTGCAACGGGCGGTTGAGGATTCTCGTAATGTTGACGAGGTGGCATACGGAAACGCTTCGATGAGCAATTTCCACGTCGGCGTGGGGACGTTCTCTGGTCGCCATGCAATCGAAGAAGTTTTCGATGTGCGGGCGGGCGATCCAGGTCGGGCCCTCCGGCGGATCCGGTTCCGGCGCGTCGGCGATAATACTTTCAGGATTGGCCTTTAGGTTGTTGCGATTGATTTCCAGATTGCCTTTTTCGCAACGGAAGATCGCGCCGCCGGCAGGCCCGCTTCCCATGTCCAGTTCGAATCGAACTTCAACGCCGTTAGCGTACATCGCCGCGACTTTTCCGTCTCCTCCGGGCATTGGCGCAAACGCGACCGGGCCGGACTCGTCGGCTCCAAGCGCCCATTGAATTTGATCGACGCCGTGTGCTCCCCAATTCGTCATTTCTCCGCCGGAATAGTCTCGCCAGGCCATCCAGCCGAGCAACATGCCGTTGAATTTGCGATAGGGCGTGGGGCCCTGCCAGGCGTCCCAATTCATTCCCTCGGGGATAGGCTGTTCTTCATAATCGTCCGGAATAACCGCGCTAATGGGATAGTTGCACGCTTGCACGACTTTGACTTTTCCAAGTTTTCCTTCGCGAATAAGCCGACATCCGAACTCGTTGAGCCTCATCGAGCGCTGTTGCGTGCCGACCTGGAAGATTTGCTTCGACTTGCGCACGATATTGACCAGACGCCGCCCTTCCGAGATGTACGCGGTCAGAGGTTTTTCAGCGTAAACGTCGAGACCGGCGAGGATAGCGCGCGCCCCCGCGAGGGTGCGGCAGTGGTCCTGGGTAATGACGAACGCGCAGTCGAGCTTTTCTTTTTCGTAGAGTTCGACGTCGGAATCGTACATGTTCCAATTTTCGCCGTCTTTAATGAGCCCCGAACCTTTCTTTTCGTTGACGCAATCGATCATTTTCTGACGCCATAAGTCGGCGACGGCGACTATTTTAGCGCGTTCCTGTGGAATGTGTTCCATGAGTTGACGCGCTCTGTTTCCGGTTCCGACAAAGCCGACGACGATACGGTCGTTCGCGCCGACGGCTCCGGGCGCCGCAAGCGCCGAACGAGGAATTAAGGCGGGAATTGCGCAAGCGCAAGCGGTTGATACGGCAGCGTTTTTCAAAAAAGTTCTTCGCGAATTGTTCATAAGGTTCTCCTGCGGACGCGCGTTTAAAAACGCGCAATGTTGACGCTAAAAACGGCGACGGGTCGAGCGCCTTGTTCGATAGATTGTAGTAAAATGAACTCTGGCGTCAAACTTTGTCGCTCGGTTTTGATCTTTTTTGCCAAAATATTCGTTTTTTTCTTTTCTGGTCGTCTTAACAAAATCTCCGTTACTGCGAATATACAAATTAGTCTTTTTAATATAAAACGTTTATTAACAATAAGTTAAACTTTTGTTCAGGAAGAATTTTTCAGGTAGTTTAGCGAATATTGCTTATTTTGCCAATTTTCGCTTGACAGGTCGAACGCGCTTGATTATGCTAATTTAAGTTGGGACTGAGCGGAGGGCGCTCTTTCCCAATGCGTATCGTTAATTGTTTTCTTATGTCAATTAGAGAATGACGGATGCTCGGCCGGCGTCTTCGGTCTGAGCGGCGCACGTCAAAACGACCGCTGTTTGAACGTTTTTTTGCGTTGTGTCGCAAAAACGCGTCAATTTGGCGTTCGTTTGTTATTATTAGAGCGTAGTAAAGGATAATAAGGACGCGAGATGGAATATTCGTCCGAATTGCTGGAGGCGGCGCGAAACGTATACGAAAGCGAGTATGCGGAATGGCAGGAACGGCAAGAAGTTAGGCCGGTCGACGTCAAACGGTTCAAGTACCGTCTTGAGCAGGTCATGCCGGAAACGAGAGGGACGCCTTTTGAAGAGTGCGACAAATTACTGAGATGGATTCGCGCCAAGTACCAGGGGACAAAACCTGATTTTGGGAGCGTTGGTTCCGGCGACTATCGAGACTTTTTTGACAATTCTTTCGACCCTTCCGAGAACGATTATTCCGGTTCAGACTACGCCGCCGACGAGCCGAGCGACAAGGACGTCGAAGAGACGGTTCGAGCGTCCGCCAGAGCGGAACGTCGCGAAGCTCTTCAGACGATCAACGAAATATTAGACGCCCGTTATCCGAGTAAGACGATCTTTGCGGCTTACGATTTCGATCGAATCCGCGGCCTTTTCGCCGCGAAGTCTCCTCGTTTGGGGCGAGACGTTTCCGATTTGGAACTGAAGTCGCTTCTTTTTTCCGCCGGCGCGACGTTGATCGGCAAACTCAGGCCGCGCGAAGAACGCCTTAGCGCGCCGGGCGTTTCCTTTTCCGAACCGACTCCTCAGGAACCGGCAGGCAAATCGAAACTTACGCAATTAGCCGGCGGATCGTGGACTCCGCAAGACGATTCTTACGCCGTCCCGTCGAACGATCCCGACGAATACCCGCCGTACGACGGAGGGTTCCGCGAAGAAGTCGACGATCGCTTTTCGCCGTACCCCGCGGACGATTCGTATCGCGCTAACCGGAACAATCAAACTCCTTACGGTCTATCGCCTTATGACGAGCAAAGCGTATGGGAGGAGAAACAAAAAGAACTGGAGGAACAACGATTTGGCGCGCGCCCGTTGAGTTACGACATTCCTTATCAAGCTCCTCCTCGTTCGTCCCGTCAGAAATTTTTTGGCGAAGAGATCGGTTACGTCGACGACGATTACGTTCAGGATCGCGTTCCCCGCAGGCCGGCGAGAGCGGTCCCGTCGAACCTGGCCGGACCGCGCGCGTCTTACGACGCGCAACGGCGGGCTTCCGCGCTTCGCGATCTTGAGGCGGAGACGAAAGCGTCGGACGACGAACATGTTCCGTTTGCCGAAGCGGTGAAAGCCGCCCGCGAGATTTTGCAAAAGTATTTTCCGTTTCGTCGCGTCCGTATGAATCGCGGGCTTCAAAAGTTTCGACATTTTCTCGAAATGAGATTCTCCGATTTTACTTACGACAATAAAAAGCTGTATATGGTTCTCAAATACGCCGGCGGCGTCTATATCGGCGGTTACTCGACGATTTTAGACGAAGACGGCCGCGGCTCGGGCGGAATCGAAAAGAGCGCGCGCGCTTCGGAAGTCGCCGCGGTTCCGGAACCTGTGTTGCGCGGAACGCGAGAGATTGTCGAAGAGTATTTTCCGGATAAGATCGCGCGCGCCCCCGGCGACCTCGCGCTCTTCTCCAAATTGTTCCACGAACGTTTTCAAGACGTAAAACTTCCGGAATCGGCGCTGACTCTTCTCCTCGAGAACGTCGGGGTGGAGGTGCAAGGACAAGAGGCCGATTCTTCTTCCGATTCGACGCTTGACGAAGCGTACGTCGCCGTGGCGAAACTTGTTCTTAAAGAACATTTTTCCAAAGCGATTTTTCATGAAGATCTTTCCGATTTCAAACGTTTCCGAATTGTTTTTGAAGAAGAGGCCGGGCCTAACGCCGTCTTGTCCGACGAAAAACTGGTCGAAGTATTTCGCGCCGCCGGAGGCGTTTTTGTTTCCGGATCGGCTAATTCCGCCGAATCTTCCAAACCGACCGAGGTTCTTTCCCGCGCCGAGGTTATTAAGCGAATCGTATCCGCGCAATTTGTCGGCGGTTTAAATCCCAAGTCGCACGGCGATTTGGAAAAATTCCGAAAATTGGCCAAAGAGAATTTTAACATGGATTTTTCCGTGGAGCCCGACGCCAAATTGGC
>JAEEGL010815143.1_pt1 | contig 22711 bp, 24 predicted proteins | sample 9134231 | NCBI WGS metagenome assembly JAEEGL01 (sample SAMN16246548, study PRJNA631951) | gut metagenome | biome: gut microbiome; feature: rumen; material: fiber-attached | host: Bos | place: Iran: Karaj | collected 2018-10 | reverse complement strand
CCAATACTATCATACTGAGGATGATCTTGATTCTTGCCCTGAGTGTGAGAACCGAATGCTTGCTGCCGAGTATTATGCTGACGAACTCTTTTACAGCGAACTTACTGAAGAACATTATTGCTGTCCGAAGTGCCGTGAGAATGCCGAATTACAGTTAAAAAAAGACAACTGGCATTATTGCGATTTTGACCAGAAGTACTACGAGCAAGACGATGTACTTACTACCTACAATGCCTGGAATTCTGAAACCGGGCAATATGAGACCAAGACCGTGAACATCGATATGGTTGAGGTTTATATCAACTGTGAAATCCTGTTCAGTATTGGTGATGAGCTTTACGATGAAATTAATGAACAAACCGAGCTGCCCCTTGATGTGCCAGTTGAGGAGGAGGCTCTTATTGAAGCTTAGTGAGATATGAAACTGCTGAAGAAACTCTACTCGATACATTCAAAATCGGGTAAAGAACAGAAGATGATCAAATTTCTGCTCTGGTGGATACGTAATAATGTCCCCGAAGCAAGAGTTGATATTGACCGTGAAATTGGAAACATCTACGTAACTAAAGGCGTTTCCAATACCTACCCATGCTTGGTCGCTCACATAGATCAAGTACAAAGCATTCATTCAAGAGATTTTCAGGCAATAGAAACCAAGGACATCATTTTCGGCTATAGTCCCAAGAATAAACGACTTGAGGGATTAGGGGCTGATGATAAAAACGGAGTATGGATTTGTCTGAAGTGTCTTTTGAAATATGACGTGATAAAAGTAGCTCTTTTCGTTGGAGAGGAGATTGGCTGTATTGGAAGTAGCAAAGCCAATATGGATTTCTTCAAGGACGTTAGATTTGTGATTCAGTGTGACCGTAGAGGAAGTAATGACCTTATCGCTTCCATCTGCTCTACTGAAATAGCCTCAAAGGAATTTATTGAGGCTACCGGACATAAGCAATTCGGTTATCATCTTGAGGAAGGGATGATGACTGATGTGCTTACCCTTAAAGAGAATGGTCTTGCTGTCAGTGCCGTGAATATAAGCTGTGGCTATTATGATCCACACTCTGACCATGAATTTACAGTGAAACGAGACCTTCTTAATTGCTTGTCATTCGTCGAGCATATCATTGATAACTGCACTAAAACCTATCCCCATGAGTATGATTACAAGATGGGAGGATTCTATGGGTTTGACGATTATTTCTATGAATATTATGATGAGATTTATGAACTGCTGCAAACCTATCCTGACTTGACGTTTGGAGAAGTAGAAGCAGCGTATCAGCAACATAATCCCAGACTTGACAGGACAGAGCTGAAATCCACTTATGAGATGGTAAAGGCTGATCTGGATTTTTGGGGTAGAGAAGAAGCCGAGTATTACAAACATTATTAACCAGAATGAAGGCTCTCACAAAACTAACATGTGGGGGCCTTCTTCATAAATCACAGACAACAATGGCACAAAAAACAAAGAAAATGACGATTAAGTATTGGAACTCCCTTAGCGACGGAAGCAAGAAAAGGGCACTCCAGTACTGTTTTCCCATTCATCCTGCAATCGTTGAGATGCTGATGAATGAGAAACCCAACCTAAAAAGCGAATGGTGGCAGATGGTTTTCAAGAAAGTGAGAATCCCTGCCCCTGGAAACTATTACAAAACCGTAGTAAACAACACTTACTTAAACTGAACGACTATGATTTTTACAGAAGAAGACCGACTGAGAGAATTACGACTGGCTCAAAAGGATATCTACAATGCCGGTAATGATCTCGTAAGTGCCGGACTGAGACTCCAGGGGACGAAATATGAAAAAAGTTACGAGCGAATCTACAAGTCCCTGAATGCTCTCAACCGGAAACTCATTGCTGACATTAACAAGAGGAGGAAGTGATATGGACGAAGAATATAACAAAGAGATTGCTGGATATATCCTCAGCATCTTCCGTACTAATCCTTTTATTGTGATGAGCTGGGGAATCAACCCGGCAAGCATTGAAGTTGTTGACCTGGGTGTGAAATTCCATGTGCAAGGATTCAAGCACAAGGGATTCGTCCAGGTAGTTCTCAATGAAGGTGAAGATCTATTCGAAGTAACTCTCATTTCCGAAGAGGGAGAAAATACTTTGAAAACGATAGAACACATCTTCGTTGACAATCTGATTTCTATTATTGATGATGCTGTGGAGAAATGCGAGAATTATGAAGAACGCATTTGTCAGGAATACTTCGCTACAACAGAGTCGGAAAAATGACAGAATGGTGGGATTTTCTGGGCAATTCCTGGGGCTCCCACTATTCTTGAACAATACTAAACGTCGGTTCAGTATATTTCAAACTTATGAATAATATTGCATATGTGGCTTATCTGAGAGTCTCGACACAACGGCAAGGCATGTCGGGACTCGGATTACAAGCACAACAAGAAATTATCAGAAACTATCTTAGCGGAGAAGAACCAATAGCTGAATTCGTGGAAATTGAATCAGGACGAAAAACACAGCGTCCCAAGCTACACGAGGCATTGGAACTCTGCAAGAAGATGAAGGCCACACTGATCGTCGCCAAAATGGATCGACTTTCAAGAAATGTGACCTTTACGAGCCAGCTTTTGGATTCGGGCATAGAAATCGTATTCTGTGACTTCCCAAGAGCAAATAGACTGGTACTGACTATCATCGCAGCCATCAGTGAATATGAGGCTGGATTAATCAGACAGCGTACCAGAGCCGCCCTACAAGTGAAAAAGGAACAAGGATGTCAACTTGGTAAACCGGAGAACTTAACGGGCAATATGGAAAAAGCCATTACGAACAGCCGGCAGACGAACCAGGAGAAAGCGGCTAACAACCCTCACAATAAACGAGCCGTTGCAATGCTGAAGATCCTGGTAAGAGAAACCAACAACCTGAGCGAAATGGCTAGAACATTAAACAACGAGGGTTTCACGACCAGCAGAGGAGGTAAGTTCACCGCCAAGCAGGTCTCAATCCTCATAAACCGATATCAACTGAAATGAAAAAAGACGGCAAATGCCGTCTTTTTTTTGACCTGTTTACGACAAGTCTTAATCCTTGTTTTAATGGAAGATGGTCTCTGACAGCGTTTTCGTTATGCTTATGATTAGTGGGCATTTATGTTTTAATCCTTGTTTTAATGGAAGATGGTCTCTGACATTTCAGCACCAACTCAGCAGATGGCTTGCCGTTGGCTGTCTTAATCCTTGTTGTAGTGGAAGACTTATACACGCCAAAGGCTCGTAATACAATAGACATCGCTGATGTTATCTTCTGCATGTATCATTTATTATTCATCATGTCAAGGGGCGGTGGTTGATGCTCACAAAGTTAAACAATCATATTGGAAAATGCAAGAATTGTTCCTGACTTTCTGGTGACGATCAACTGCTGTAGAAGAAATCATCGACCAGGTGGAGTGTCTTGCGGGCGCGGGTCATGGCGGTATAGACCCACTGGTAGTCGGGCTTGGCGGGATTGAGGGTGATGTTGCGAGGCATGTCGATATAGACCTCGTCCCACTCGCCACCCTGGGCCTTGTTGCAGGTGACAGCATAGCCGTAGTTGCAGCGCAGGGCGTTCAGGTAAGGGTCATCCATCATCATCTTGTAGAATCGGTCGGATTTCTCCTTGATGCCCAGTTTGCGCATCCTGACGATGAAATCGGTGAACAGGGCGGTCTGTTGCACCTTATCGAGGTTGGGTAGCGACTGGAAGAGGATATCCTCAATAATCCATGAACTGTACTCGTTATTGTTCGCCAGGTCGGTGACTTTGATATAACGGAAGCGCAGTCCCGCCATCATGGCCATTTGGTCGGTGACGCGGTTGACGACTACCAGGTCGCCGTTGACTAGGCCAGTCAGTAGATTGTTTTGGGAAACCATGAGCAGGTCACCCGCTTGGATGTAACTGATGTGCAAACCCAAGCGCTCTCGGACTGTAGCGGATAGATCGTTGCAGGCCTTGTTACTGCGGCAGATGAGCACGCCGTGGTTCGGTCCTTCCTCCTTGATGCCGTGCACGTAGTGTTCCACCATCAGGTCTTTGTTAGCATGGAACTGGATGTTGCTGTGGTTGTGGAAGGGCAGTTTGCCCCACAGTTTGCGGGCACCGTATTCTTCCTTGGACTCGGGGGCCTGGCTCCACAGGGTGCGGATGCGCTTGCTGGCGGTGACGATATCGTTATCGCCGTCTTGTCTCATGATCTGCGTCAGCTGCTCTTGTTGCACGCCCACTCCGAAATGCTGGCTGAAATATTCGGGCATCAGCGCTGGGGAGAAGTACTGCTCGACAGGTGGTAACTGGCACGGGTCACCAACAAAAATGTATTTGCTGGCTGGGTTAGCGTCATATTCCATCAGTTCGGTCAACAGTTTGCCCGAGCCGAACTTGGCCTGGGTGGGGTCCTTGGCCTCGATATCGGCAATCATCGAGGATTCGTCGATAATATACACCGTGCTGTAATCGTGGTTGATCTTGACAGGCTCAAAGTTGAGCAACAGCTGGCCAGTGGAATCCACTGTGGGGGTATCCTGTGGCAATTTCTCCTCGTCTAGACCAGAAAAGGAGTATATCATCGAGTGGATGGTCGTTGCTCCCGCGGCCGACTCCGATATGTTGGCCATCACCTTGGCGGCGCGTCCCGTAGGGGCCACCAACCGGTAGTTATGGTTCAGGCGGTCGAGTTCCTTGATGAGAAAGCGCAGCAGCGTGGTCTTGCCCGTACCGGCATAGCCCTTGAGGATGAACACTCTGTCACTAGAACCCAGGAAATCCAGGATGCGTGACATCACCCGCGTCTGGTCAGGAGTGAGTTTGATTTTTTCGGTAGCCATCAGCGTCGTGATTTAGCTATTAAACAATTGTAGATGCGGTCAAAATATTTGAGAGTCTCTTCCTTGATGAGTTCAGGTGACCTGGGACCGTCATTCATGCCATTGTGGTTGAGGTCATTCCTGAGGCTACCCAGTTTATCATAGGCGACACTGATGTGCTCTCTCTTCCCGATGCTATTAGTAAACATATAGGACCTTCGCTCGCTGCGAAACGCTTGCACAACGGCTTTCAGCTGCGGCTTGAGCTCGGGGAAGATTCTCCAGTCGCTTTCGGGTGTATTGTAGGCAATAATGTTGAGCGCTGTCGAGACGATGTCACGCCTGTCACTCAGTTTTTCACAGGTGATATACGTTTTGTACTTGTCATAGAAATATGAGACAACCGACTCTCGCAAGATGGTCACTGCCTGTTGCAGCAGTCCGTGAGAGATACACCATTGCACGGCACGGAAACCATTCATCACATCGGGAGAGTCGTTAAAGTCGGCAAACTCGTCCTTTACCCTATCGATGATGGGCTTCATGGGCTTGATCACAACATCCTCAAGGCCATTAAGATGACGTTTCACGCCCTTGATGTTCATCGAATTCTCGATATTCCGGCCTCGGCAGGTAATCATGTCGGTTGTCATTTTCTCAATGTTCTTGACCAGATTATTGAGCGTTCGGGCCGATTGCACGTCAGGTCGATTGTCGTCTTGCACAATGGGCAGCAACTTGTCCTTGGCCAGTTGAGCGAGATAGGACGAGTCGCCGCTGCGGATAAACGAGCCAGCGGCATTGGCCCAGTCCTGCAAGGTTGAGAGCACTGTGAGGTCCATGATGCGGGCATGGTTGGTCTTGCGGTCGCGCCCCTCATAGTTGCCGTAGGAGATCATCTTCACCTTCACGTTCTTCAGGAACTTTGAGTAGTTGCCCAGCACAACGATGAGCATGGGCAGGTAGCGGAAGCCGTGCGTGATGTCAAAATAGAGTTCATCTCCCTTTTTGAGCAGTTCAAACACGCGTTGGAAGATGGTCATTACCTCGGCCTCGGTATTGCCGTCGGGCAGCCCCGTAACAGGCTTTAATGTCATGGGGTAGCGGCGCGATCTCAAGCATTTGTTCAACCCCGGTTGTCTGATAATGCGCTTGGTCTTGAAGTTGTGCTGCCCGTCAGCCAGCCAGTTTTTCTTCCAGGAATCCTCGGTCATCAGGATGTAGGCAACATCCTTCTTGGTCCAGGTCGATGATTGGCACAAATAGTCAAGGGTGGCTTCTTGAATGAAGCGCACCTCGCCCGAGTCAAACTCGCCAATGCAGTAGTGGCAGGCCCCATAGTTGGTAGCCCCCAGGAATGAGATAAATACTTTGCGTGCCATAATTCTTCCTTCAGTTAAGATTATCAACTCACAAAAATACAATAAAACCTCGACACCCCCAACGCGCAGTCCTCTTTTTTCGCTCCCTTTGTCAATGTTAGTGGAGGCTTTCGGCTTGTACGCACACCAAACAAAACGCCCCAGAGCAATGGCGTAGCCACAGCCCTGGGGCAAATCCTTGTTGTAATGGAAGATGGTCTCTGACAATTACAGAAGAAACTGTATTATGATAATAAGTGTCTTAATCCTTGTTGTAGTGGAAGATGGTCTCGGACTGTGCATAAAACTGAACAGCCATGCAGAATATTTAGTCTTAATCCTTGTTGTAATGGAAGATGATCTCTGACGCAGATGTAGAACTAGGCAGGGGAGCAGATGCATGGTCTTAATCCTTGTTTTATTGGAATGTAATTTCGAATTACAGATGAAGGTTTTGATTACGTTAATCCAACTACGCTTTAATCCTTGTTTTAATGGAAGATGGTCTCTGACAGCTTTTAAAAAAATGCCAAAAGCAGATAGTTTTGCGTCTTAATCCTTGTTGTAATGGAAGAAAAGCCTCGCGCGTCTGTTTCATTGTAGATGCTTGCAAAAATCCTCTGTCTTAATCCTTGTTTTAGTGGAATATGGTCTCTGATACGACGTGATTGACGCAACCATCCAACCCGCTGCATGGTCTTAATCCTTGTTTTAGTGGAAGATGGTCTCTGATTAGGAAACTACATCGCATTCGACGAGGATGAGGGGTCTTAATCCTTGTTTTAGTGGAATATGGTCTCTGATGGCTAACAACAAAATCATCTATCCAAGCGATATGTCTTAATCCTTGTTTTAGTGGAAGATGGTCTCTGACATATTTGGAGTTTGGTCCTTAGAGCACACACCTTATAAAGTCTTAATCCTTGTTTTAGTGGAAGATGGTCTCTGACGCATCCTGCGTGATGCTGATTGTGGCCACCACTGGGTCTTAATCCTTGTTGTAATGGAATATGGTCTCTGACTTTATGAATCCTATCAAAATGAAGAAAAATGAATTGTCTTAATCCTTGTTGTAATGGAAGATGGTCTCGGACACAAGTGCTGGATCATACTCGGCCTGATTGCCGGGTTGTCTTAATCCTTGTTGTAGTGGAAGATGGTCTCGGACAGTGACCGTGAATTCATTGAACAAGGTATGGTGTCTTAATCCTTGTTGTAATGGAAGATGGTCTCTGACTTTGAAGGCAGCGAGCAATGCAGCCGCTCTGAAGGGAGGGTCTTAATCCTTGTTGTAATGGAAGATGGTCTCTGACGTTGGAATGAAGAGTTTTGTTTCCATTGTGTAAGTCTTAATCCTTGTTTTAGTGGATGTTGGCTCAACTGGGTCTTATGTAGTCAACATGTCAAAGAACGGAGAGATTAACCCTGCAAAGATAGCACAAATTCTCAAGAAATCAAAAACACGAATTCCCATAAATGTCCATGAATGATCATCAATAAAAAACAATCCATGACCACTCGACATTCGTGTTCTCATCCTTTGTTTCGCGAAGGCGATGTTCACTAATCTCTAATCACTACCCTCTAATCAGCGCCAACGGCGCTTTAATTATCCTTGTTTTAGTGGAATATGGTCTCTGACACTTCCCACATAAAAGATAATATTAGTAACCTATTGTCTGTCTTAATCCTTGTTGTAATGGAAGATGGTCTCTGACCCACAGGTGATGCTGCGCCAAACATGTAACCAATTAGAGTCTTAATCCTTGTTGTGATGGATGTAGTCTCAGAAAACCAGCAAGCTGCACAATGCTCATTGTTGCAACGTCTTAATCCTTGTTGTGATGGAAGATGGTCTCGGACTGGCATTCTGACAGAAAAATGGGCTGCCTATCTAGTCTTAATCCTTGTTTTAATGGAAGATGGTCTCTGATGTTAATGTTTTTGCGGAGAACGAAATTAATTTGCGGTCTTAATCCTTGTTGTAATGGAAGATGGTCTCTGACCTATTAACAAACTTGCTAGACATACTGAATATCCTAAAGTCTTAATCCTTGTTGTAGTGGAAAGTGGTGATGAGAGGAAAAACAGCATGTCAAGGGGCAGCGTTATGAGTTCTGCAAAGATAGCACGAATTCTCAAAAAATCAAAAAAGCTGCGCCTCAAAAATAGCATAGAAACACGAATGCCACAAATACTCATAAATGATCATTAATAAACTATTTTATGACCATTCATGGATATTCGTATTCTCCACCATAGCATCGGAAGAATCTGTTCACTAATCTCTAATCGCTAACCTCTAATCAGCGCCCACGGCGCTTTAATTATCCTTGTTGTAATGGAAGATGGTCTCGGACACTTTTGTTGCCGGCGCAAGAGGCGTGGCTTACAATTCTTAATCCTTGTTTTAGTGGAAGATGGTCTCGGACAGCTAATTTTGCAGATACCTAAGACTCATGTATTTAAGTATGCGTTTTAACAAAATTTCAAGGGTCGTTAACAAAAAATCAATCCTTTTGGGACTAATTTTAGGCAAAAATACGGCAAATCACGCTATTATGCAAGAAAAATTTTTATTTTTTTGAATTTCAGCAACTTATCGCTGGAAACTGAGGCCGTTTGTCACCAGTCTATTATTCTGGCATAATAATTGCCGCAATATAAACAAACCTTTAGCGCTCCAAGGGTATATCATAGCACTTTATGCGTCAATGATGATACCGACGAAAAAATACTGGGTCGGTTAAACCTTTGCGCAGCGCTACGGTCTAAGAGACGAATACCATGAGAATGCACTGGATGTTACCCAAGAAAAACACCAAGCCATTCAATTATTTTTTAGAAAAGTCGAAACGGGAGAACGTGTTCCCGCCTAGACGTTAAACACTAACCAATAAACATCTATAACTATGACAGACTACAACGTAAACCCCAACAACTACTCGGACTCCAAGTTCTGGAACAAGGTGTCGAAGTGTGCAACCAAGATGGGCTCCAAGCTCGTGTACAACGTGCTGATCCTGTACTATGTGATGAAGTCACCTGGCGTGCCCATCCACATCAAGACCGCCATCGTGGGTGCACTGGCCTACGTCATCGTGCCGACCGACCTGATCCCCGACTTCATCCCTGTAGCAGGCTACAGCGATGACCTGGCCGCCATCGTAGCCGCAGTGAGCATGGTCGCCGACCACATCACTCCCGACATCGACCGCAAGGCCAAGGCCAAGGTGCGCGACATCTTCGGCACGACCGACGGCTGCGACCTAGCCGCCTGACCCCACCTGACATCAACTCTCAAGGCTGTAACTTGTGTTGCAAATCAATCAACGCTGGTTGCAGCCTTGAGTGGTTATAGCATGGAGCACGAGAAGTGCGCTAGTAGCTAGTATCAATTATTTCTCATGTTTTCCAGCGCTTGGGAGAGGAGGTTCTCGAGGGGCACCTGAGACTTATTGGCCTCGGTAATTACTGCATTAGCAGTATTTTGAGGATAATAATATAATTGCCGATTGTCATCGATGGCAAACAGCGTCATCAACGAGCCCACAATGCCTGTGCCTGGCGTGAGGTTAAAGTAAAGCAGATGCTCACGATTGTCAACACGCCGCACGGCTCTGTCAACCACCTCAAAGCATTGGTCAAACTGGTCATAATCACAAGGCTTGTCCATAAAACTGATCTTCAGACCATCGATGAAGGCTTCGTTACCAGGATATTTCAGCTTTGCGGTGTACTTGATGAGCCACACGATAAGGTTCTCCACAGTTTTTTTATCTTCAGGGGCGGGTCTCCATGTCAACGGGATAAAAACGGGCTTTCCGTTTAAGCCTATGTTTAAATAATAGTTATCCCAATCATTTTTATCGTTCACATCCTTGAGGCTAATCCTATCCTTTACAGTTTTATAGTGACCATCGGTATCTAGAATCAGTAACTCACCCACGTTCTCTCGCTTGACAGCATTCCCCTTGAGCACCAGGTCCAAAATGCTTACAAGAGGGACAATGTTCCTTATTGAAATAATAAGTTTCTTTTCATCATTCTTATCCTTGTTCGCGCCAATCATCGAGATGCCTGAGACAAAGACGACTTTTTTGGCACTGCTCTTGTCCACCTTGCCTTCGGGGAAAAAGATAATCAACACAGTCAAGCCGATGACGCTTATGCCGAACGACGTGAATGCTTGCAGCCAATCTTCCTTACCGACAAATAGACTGTTCAGGGCATTACTTGTCCAACCGATGTGAAGGACAAATGCCATCAGATAGGAGACGCCTAGCCAGGTGGGAGATATCGCATTGGCAAGCATTTTCCTTAACGTGGCATTCTTTAGCTTGAAACCAGCATGAAATATCTTATTAATCACCCATATTACAAAAATGATGATACCTAAAATACACGCATACATACCATAGGGGCACCAGGCCACGTAACGTATTGCCGCCAAAGCCAGGAGCTCGGCGATAATCAACAGGCCCAATATTACCCAACTATAAATAGCACTCTTCATCGTCACTAGATGATTATGATGAATATTCCCTGAATTGCACGAAGTGGAATTCGGACACCCTCTTGCCGTCCACTTCGGTAACAATGCGCTCGGTGGTCGAGGCCACGCAGCGCACACCCTGCTGGCTGAGTGCAGCGACAATGCTGTATGTGAGCGTCATCTCACCCATAACGTGTACTGTGAGGTCAGTCGGCTTTCCGTATTCCAGAATTGCAGCGACCAATTCGTCGGCCATGACCTTGACCTGACCGGTTGTCATTTCGGGATCCACTGGCGGGAATTGCAGATCCACGATGTCGCCTAACCGCCGTGCCGCCTGTTGCTGCTCCTCGCTCCATCCGCTCGAGGGATGGTTCGACAGGTTGATAAATATCGATGTATTGTGATTATTGTTCATGTTATTTCTTATTGATCGTTAATAAACACTGATCTAGCAACTGGTGCAAGCTTTTGCGAATCGCAAAAGGTTTCTCCGGTTCACGTGCGGCAAGCAGTGTGTCTCTGAAACTGAAGGGAACGATGCCGTTGTCCCGGCACTTCTCTAGGGCCCTCTGGGTCATGCTGGCAAAAGTCACAAACAGGGCAATACACCCCATGCCGCCATAGTTGTGCACCGCTTTGCTGAATTTATCCAAATCGGTGAGATTGTGAATTTGTGTCTTGCACTCGACAAAGACCAGGCGCTGACCTGTGTTGACAATCACATCAATTTCATTCTTGGAGTTGCCGTCAACATACGGGAACTCCACCCCGATTTTCACTTCATGAGTGTGAACCCACAGCGACATGTGTCGTGCCACTTCGGCCTCAAACCAGCCAGCGTTAAACACCAGGTCAAAGATGTGAGGCGAGGTCAGAGTCTCCTCGATGATGCCTCGCTCTTTGGTATTCAGCTTGAATGAAATAGTGCCATCGTTGCGGTCCCATGAGATGGATGAGTCTCCCACGCGATATGAACCAGTTGATTTGTCGAACATCTTTTGCTTCTCGCGTGTGTCACTCACAGTCAACCTGGTGAAATCAAGCCAGCTAGCTTGATGCAGGGCTCTGATGGCTTTAATGGCATCGAGGTCATCACCAGACAACTCTCCAAAGTCCATGCAACTCAAGATGCTGGTGTTGTTGAGCTTGAAGATGCGGTTCATGTCGATGGTTGTACCACACATGGTATCCCCACTAGACATGTCATAGACGTTACAGTTCTGGTCCACATAGATGAACTGTACATGAGACTTCGTCTCGAATGCCTCGTGAAAGAGGATGCTCCACACCTTGGTCCCGCTAGTCAGGTTGATGATGAACTGGTCTTCGTCACCCATGGCCTCGGACAGTTCACGTGTCTTCTCCAGGACCTGCATGACATTGACAGGGTCATATTCTTCAAAGGAGAATGGAATACCGGACCCCTCAAACTCAGCAGCGATGCGCTGAGCCTCAGCCAAGGAGTCTGCCGAATGCACGAGCAACACCTCGTCAGGAGATGTCTCGACGATTCCAAGGTAAACGGGATAAGTATGTGCGCCCACCAGGGTGATGTGAATCTTTGCCATAATAACTCAGTCAGTCAGTTAAGATTGTCAGGTCACAAATGTACAACGAATTCTTGATATCCCGATGCACCCTGTCCTTTTTTTCATCTGATTCTCGTAGTGCCTAGTTGTGTACTGCAAGCCCAACTGGCTTATAAGCCCTAGATGCACAAAACCCCAGGGCTGTGGCATACAACCACAGTCCTGGGGCAAATCCTTGTTGTAATGGAATATGGTCTCTGACTACTCACAGCTATTACTCATGGCACATCTATGAACGTCTTAATCCTTGTTGTAATGGAATATGGTCTCGGACACTATGACAACCAACATAATAAGATGTATTGAAACAACTCTGTCTTAATCCTTGTTGTATTGGAATATGGTCTCTGACCTTGTTATAGAATTGCTTAGTAAAATGAAGGATAAGAGGTCTTAATCCTTGTTGTATTGGAATATGGTCTCTGACGTTGAAGCTTATGAAGAACATTGTAGAAAACTTTTAAAGTCTTAATCCTTGTTGTAATGGAATATGGTCTCTGACATGAAGTTGTGGCAAAAATTAGCTATCGCTGCTGCTGGTCTTAATCCTTGTTGTAATGGAAGATGGTCTCTGACTTGGTATAAGGTTGTAGACTTTGATGTCAGTATGTCTTAATCCTTGTTGTAATGGAAGATGGTCTCGGACGATAGTAGTTTTTAGTTTGATTGGTGGATTAGCAGTAGTCTTAATCCTTGTTGTAATGGAAGATGGTCTCGGACTTGATGGTCTCAAGTTCGGCATTTGCTTCCTGATGGTCTTAATCCTTGTTGTAATGGAAGATGGTCTCGGACTTGATGGTCTCAAGTTCGGCATTTGCTTCCTGATGGTCTTAATCCTTGTTGTAATGGAAGATGGTCTCGGACGCTTATCAGCCTGAGATTTGTCCTGCCTGAGTATGAGTCTTAATCCTTGTTTTAGTGGAATATGGTCTCTAACAGCGTGGAAGTGACACCGGTACCGACAACTCAGTCTTAGTCTTAATCCTTGTTGTAATGGAAGATGGTCTCTGACTGCTTATCTTAATCCTTTTGCAGAAGGCAGAGGATTGTCTTAATCCTTGTTGTAATGGAAGATGGTCTCTGACAATTCATCCTGCCACCAAAGAACAGCGTGACCTGCTATTGTCTTAATCCTTGTTGTAATGGAAAATGGTCGCGGACGAGGAGAACCGCATCCAGTGCGCATGTGTCAACTAGTCTTAATCCTTGTTATGATGGAAGGCGGTTACGGATATCATTGTTGGAGAAAAAAAGGTCATCGGAAAGGTGTCTTAATCCTTGTTATGATGGAAGATGGTCTCGGATACCCCGATGGTCACATTTATACCACACCAAGGTAGTCTTAATCCTTGTTTTAATGGAAGATGGTCTAGGACAGTGGCAGGACGCGTTCAAGGGCGCTGGCGCATACTTGTCTTAATCCTTGTTGTGATGGGAGATGGTCTCGGACATGAAACAACCAAGTTTTAAAGTCGGTGACAAACTGTCTTAATCCTTGTTGTGATGGAAGATGGTCTCTGATTGGGCATAGCTATCGTGAAACTCTTCTCTGTATTTAAACAGCTGAAAAATCTGAATTATCTGATTTTGTGTGTGCAGTTCTAGCATTCAGTTTGTCTTGATGCAAAATTCAGAACCATCAGAATAATCAGTTGTTTTTATTTGATAGAAAACAGCATGTCAAGGAACGGAGAGATATTTCCTGCAAATATAGCACAAATCTTCATGAAATCAAAATCCTGTGTTCTCTAGGCTTAAGCTAAAGAAGTAAGTGATCACTAATCTCTAATCACTAACCTCTAATCAGCGCCACTGGCGCTTTCTTATCCTTGTTGTAGTGGAATATGGTCTCTGACCCTTCTTGATGTCGATAGCGAGAGCGTTATCTGCCTTGGCAGGTCTTAATCCTTGTTATGATGGAAGATGGTCTCGGACTACAATCGAGCTCAAGTCTATCAAGACTATCGAGCGGTCTTAATCCTTGTTGTAATGGAAGATGGTCTCTGACTTGCGTGAAGTCGATGACAAAGGGAAGAGAACGGGTCTTAATCCTTGTTGTAATGGAAGATGGTCTCTGACATTACAATCTGTGAAACGCTTGGCGTCCCAAAGGAGAAGTCTTAATCCTTGTTGTAATGGAAGATGGTCTCTGACTGGGAAATATTTCAAAACACTTATTTCCCGTAATGGGTCTTAATCCTTGTTGTAATGGAAGATGGTCTCAGATAAGGGCCAGCAGTTCGTCCTGCTTCAGGACGACAGTGTTAAGTCTTAATCCTTGTTTTAGTGGAAAAGGGCATTAAGGCCATTTCCACAAGGATTAAATAATCAACATGTCAAGGAACTTATAGTGTTTTAAAACCTTGAAATGCCCGAGCATCACCCACGACGGGGTGATGACTCGGCAATTCCAAAGTAATCCAAATGGACTGGTCAGTCCACCTGGGAGATTTACACGTTAGATAAACAGTTCATAGAGGCTTGCAGTCCATTGCTCGCCGATTGCTTTGACAAGGTCTTTGCGCTTCTTGCCAAGTTGTTTCTGCTCCTTTTCTGGTAAAGACTTGATTGCGGCGAACAAAGCCTGCAGTTCTGTCTCCCCAAAGGCGCTGATGCCACTATTGTTCTCAACCCACTTCTTGGTCGTCCCGATGACATTACCCAGCGAGGTGGCTTTGAGGACATCAGCAAGAGGTTGCTTATAGCGTTCACCCGCAGCATCTTTGGCAGCTTGATTGGCCTCCTCAATGGCTTTCTGGTTGGTCCAGCTCTTGATCCAAGTGGCATGCTCGTCACGTTCGGGAATCATTTCAGCAGCCTCCTGGGCCTTAGCGATAGCCTCATCCCATTTTTGGGTCTCAGCAAGGGCTTTGGCTTCGTCCATGATGCCGTCATACTTGTTCTCAAGATCTCGACGTGCTGCTGCCTGCTTTCGCATAGCTTCTTCCCTCTCTGCTGCCGCCTGTCGCTCAGCTGCCTTGGCTTCAGCTCTCAACTGGGCTTCCGAAACCTTCATCCGCTCCAGATGGTCATGATAAAAAGCCTCACCATTCTCTTCAATAGCGCGTAAGATGACAAAGCCCATCATCTGCAAATGGCCATCATAATCGGCAATCTTGCGAGATTTGTACCTCTTCTTGCCCGCATCACGGCATTCCTTACCATCAATCTCATCTGGCCATAAACCAGGTTCATCGTAGTAGTCGTCATACAACCAATCCCCCGTGATGCTGTGGAAGCCCACACCAGCCGACATCTTCATCACACAGTAGGAATCATCAGCAGGAATCATCCTCAGGAGGTAGTCGATTTTGTCAATGATCTCATCAACACGGTCGGTGTGATAGGTCTCAAAGAACTCTCTTTCCTTTTCAAGATAATTCCGCGTAGTGTTATTGATGATGTGGAACAATGCTCGGATGCCACCTTGCATGACGTGCTGCTTCTTGTCAAGATAGTCTTGTTTGGGCTGTTCAGTGCATAACAGTTCAAACGCTTGATTCGTCATGTCAATAGCTCCAACGCCCTTCATGCCCGGCTCAACACACTCATAGAGGGTGTTGAACCCCGTGGGTTGATAATTAGATGTTGTTCTGCCAGGCCTACCACCTTTGTGTTTCCAACCGCCAGTCCAGTCAGAGGTTCGCCATTCGCGACCCTGTAGATTGAAAATCTTAGTATTGACGAGACGCGTCTTGGGCATGACAACATCCCCGACATGGATGAAACGGGTGAATACATCGCCTTTCTTCATCGTGCCGAAGACCTTGTCATTGATATCCTTGAGATCTTCGCCTTGGCGTTTGGGTCCATGAAAGTCATTAAACAGGCAAGACCTAATAGCTCCCTTGAGGGAACTGCCAGGCACTACAGGCTTGTCCATGAGCTGAGTTCGCATGAAAGCCTTGATGGGATTGGTCGTATGGGCAGGTGAGTCAAATATCCTGCTCGAAGCCTGCTCAAGCCTATTGCCTATCAGATTAAGGATGGCCTGCTGGTCACTCTGGGCAAAGGCCGAAGCTAAACGTTCCACATCAATACCCAGCCGAGAGGCACGTTCCATGTCGATGACATAAACCTTGTCGTCCTTGATGACATAGTCTACACCACAGATCCAGTCATTCTCGTTGCCGGCACCCACCGACAGCGGGGTCAGCACTTCAAGTTCGATATAATATCTCTTGTTGTCCATGATGCATAGTGTTTATCTCTTAATGGGTAACAAGATGGCGCGTCCGTCACGCCACACGGGATGTGAATCCTTGGAATTCTTGACAATGGCTGGAGCCAGGTCAACAATGGCACCGCAGGTATCACCTTGGGGTTTCTTGAACACCGAACCCGGCAAGAAGCTATAAATGGCATTCTTGCGCAGTTGGTTATGGGGCATAGAGGTGATCCAACCACCACGACGGGTGAACTCGTAGGCAATCTCATCACCGGCAAACAGCTCGTCCAGTTGCTTTTTGTCGGCAGGAATGAGCATCGACATCGACACAACATGATCAGCATCGGCAGGTGTGTCAATGGTCAGTTCATCGGTCGTGTACTCAAAGAAGCCATATCCAACATTGCGGTCAGTGCCGAGGCCCCATTGGGTGAGGACGTTCATACCCTTGTCTAGCAACGCGGTATTACCAGTGGCCATGAAATAGAAACCGGCACCAGGTGCGAAGGTGATGCGGTCCACATAATAGGGCAACGCATCCGACTTACCAGTTCGGTCCTCAATCTTGACTCGCTGGCACACCTCTGAGCGGATGAAATTGTCAGGAATCAGGGATGCAGACAAGTATTCGCCATGGATGTGCTCAAAGTGCTCACTCTTGCCGTCGAACAGATTCTCTCCGGCAAGAATGCTTGGGTAGAATTCAGCATCTACCCAACGTATTTTCTTCACTGCCTTGGCGTTGCCCACATCGGTGAGCTCGGGCAAGCGGCTCTGCAACGGCATGGGCAGGAAATAAGACACACGGCTCTCTTTCCCCGATTGGAAGTAGGGGAAGAGGCTGCTGACAGTGAATCCAAGATTACCGTCAGCAGGTATCTTTTCGCCCACCTTGGCAAGCACGGCAGTGAGAGCAGCCATGAGCGTGTCGGACTGTATGGTCCTCATGCTCACGCCCTCATCGTCACGCTTGTCGCCGATGTGCAGCGGTGCGGTGAAGTGCAGTTTATAAATCTTAAATATAGCCATGAAAATGCCGCTTTAGATTTTCCAGTCTTTCTCGACAGGCTTGCCTTCCCAGTTGTCCTCAGGGGTGTATTCAGTAAACGTGGGCTTGTCAAACTTAATTTGCCCATATCCACGTGATCCGCTACCTCCCAGATAATCATTCTCCAGCATATTAATGGCCTTCTTGAGCAAGTTCATCAAGTCGTCCTCTTTGTCATCATTCCACACGTTAACAACCATCTCAAGATTGAACTTGGCACCAGCCGGAACACGTTCAATTTGACGGGGATGCTCAGCAACTCCTCTTACACGGTCAATGACGTTTTCAAACTTGTTTTCGGTGTATGGCATGTCCAAGTTCTCACAAGCGCGGAGTTCGTTTGCTGATTGCTCGGTTAGCATAGCATCTCGGAAGATGACTTTTGAGGGGCGACTCTCACGCTTGTCGTCTTTCTCAGTAGGTGCGAAGCCAAATAGATTATTGATTACGTCTATGCCACCCACTTTAGTAGAACCTTCTGATTGCTCAAGCAAGCAACGCATTTTACCCTTTAGGGAACTACCAGGGATATAAGGCTTATTCTGCTTACTGGCAAGTTTAATAACAGGAGTGTCAATACCACCGATTTCCACGTTGTCCTTGCTTCCACCGATATGCAGTCCTGTGAGCAGTTCGATGGTGGTCTCTATTTTGATTTTCTTTACAAGTCGTTCCATATGATATCAATTTATTTGTTGTTATTGTTTTTCTTACTCTTACTCTCTTCAGCGACCTTGTGATAGGCCACAATAGCCTCAAAAGCAGTGATGAAGTTCTTGAAAACTTTCTCCTTATCACTATTTGGTGATTTAACAACGTCATCGATAGCTTGTGAGATGACGTTATAGAAATCTTCAATTCTGAATTCACTAACGCCTTTCTTTGCTTTTTGTTTAGCTCTTCCCACAGCATAAGCAAGTTTGGGCTTAAGCATCACAAAACTAGTTGGAGAATAACCCTTTAGTTGCTGGCGTTTGACTTCTCCAAAAAACCTCCTTAGTTGGGTTGTCGTTAAAGGGTCAATGACTTTTCCATCACCAGCAGCCAAATATTTTCCAAAACGTTCGGCAAACTCCACGGTTTTTTCGGTAATAGTACCGTAAAGTTCATTTACATCAATAGGTTCATTCCACATAATCTTAATATTTTAAAGTTATTATTCTTGTTCAAATTCTCTTAATTGTAGTTCTGCCCATCGTGCAGCAAGAGCAATGAGTTGGAGATTATGTTCACCATTGAGTGTAATCTCTTTGTCCCTTAGATTCTTCACGAAAGCTACTACAGCTTCTCTATCTTTCTTATCTTTATATCGCTCGATGTAACGGGTTAGATAGTAACTTGCATGCCACAAGTAGCTGAAATCTTCTAGTTTACCTTCTTTTTTGCGTCGCTTGTTCTTGGCTGAGATGTCAGCATATAACATCAGTTTATGCAAGATAGACTTACTCATGTCCTTCGGCTTGATTAATTCAACAAACTCGTTCTTCATGCTTACGACATAGGCAAAATCCTTCTCCCACGACACGGTCTTACCAAGAAAGTGGAATGCGTTCTTTTTAGGTCTGTCTTTTATCTCATGGCTTTTAGCTGCATCTTCTGCATCACCTGCCATTTCAGCAGCTTTGGCAATGGGAAACTTAGGATTGACTATGACCATACCACCCGAGATACTGATGCCCTCGTTCTTGAATTGTTTTTCAACTTCATGGTGAATGCGTTGTGCAATCTCAATAGTCATGTCCCAGCGACCCACTATAAACAGGTCATCACCACCGGCATAGATAATGTTGATGTAGTCTTTGAAATCATCTTCAAGTCTAATCTTCTTAACCTCGTTTTCAAAGAAGTCAACAAGCTGCTTGGAGAACGCCTTATAGGTTTTGATGGAGTCAAAACCTGTAATAAACCGTTTGCCAAGGCCGTCAACATCCATGCGCAAGACACCTAGGTAGGAGCCGTTAGCATAGTCCTCAAAGGTCATTCCAGCACCCTCCTCACGGTTCAACTTCTCACCTAGTTTAATCTGCTCCTTTACCGAAGGTAGAACAAGCATAGTTACTGGGTCTTTCTCCTTAGGAGGAGTGTACTTGTACTCGATGCATTCTTCGGATTCAATGCCAGTAATAGCACACACCTTGGGCTTGTCGCCGATGGCAATAGGCTTGAAGTAGCTGTCAAAGTTGGCAGAGATAATGTCCTTGAACTTCTGGTTCTTCTGCTTTGCAAACTCAGCATTCACTGTCCTCCAGAGGATGCCAGGTTTCTGATTGTCACCGTCTAAAGTGTTAACAGTACCATCAGCGTTCTCGGTGAACGGCGCGTAGGCAATGTTGATGCCCAACTGGCCGTAATGCTCTTTCCACAAGTCCTGCTTGATTGTGCTGGTGCATTCGTCAATCGCTTGACGGATGACGGGTGCATTGTCCGTAATCAAGTAGAACTTGCCACCACTGCAGTAGATTTTGTCAAGCTCCTTTGAACCTGCCTCACGCGCAGCGGCCATCAACTTGTCGCACGTCTTGTCCATGTAGTCGCTCAGGTAACGGGAGCGTCCCTTGAGGCTCACGGCAGCGCGCTTGGATGAGATGTTGTAGAGGAAACTCTGAATGCCAGAAAGGTCTCCTCCTACAAACAATCTGTTGAATTGGTCTTGTTCTTCCTTCATATAAGATTTATGTTGTTAAAGATTATTATTCTCAGTCATTGTCACATTGTCATGCTCGCCCTTGCGTTGCAACAGAATGGTCCCAAAGCCCACACTGACATGTTTGCCTATTCCAACATTGGCGGGGATGGAAAGATTGGAATCGAAGTCAGCATTGAAAGCCATCAAATCAAGTCCCTTGTATCGCAACTTATAGGGTTCTGACAGATTGGTGATTTGGACCGTCAGATTGCCGTCCAACCAGATGTCAAGCCCCTTGAGCATAGCAAGCAAGTTACCCTTGATAATCCCTTCAAGTAGCGCTTTGCGCTCCTCAGGATCTTCAGTAGACATGTAAAGCTCGTAGTTTTTGCCGTTCAGGGGCAACCACTTGACCACACGGTAATGGAAGGGCGACTGCCACAGTTGGACGAGTACTCGACGAGGACGCAACTGAGCTACATCGCAGGTAGCTTCGCGCTCTCCGATTTTGAGCACATTACAGCCGCTTGCCATGAACTGGCCAATAATATCAGCCCCCTGTTCAACCGCAATGATGCATGCCTTGCCTCCTTGGCGCTTATATTGGATAAGCGGGTAGGAGTAACGCAACCCATCATCAGGAGTATGATTGTGAAAAAGCATGTTGACCGACGAACCAATAGCATCAACTACGGCGCCACGAAACAGTGGCACCTCCCAGTTTTCAATGTCAAGGTCGTAGGTTATTGTTAATGTTCTTACATATTTTCCCATGAGGTTTTTAGTTTTTAAGTTTTTCACTGCAAAAATAATGCCAATTGGAGCAAAATCAAAGCAAATGTTATCATTTTTACATAATTTTCGCTTGGATTGCAACAATATGTTTGAGATTCAAGTATTTCTAGTGTCATCAATTATTCAAGGATGCTTATCCTCCCTATTTATAGATGGAGGAGCGCTGAGTTGCCGAATTTGTAATAACCAAAAAAAAGTTCAATGCGAATGTTTACCTTTCGGGTGTTTGAAGCATAAAGGGATAAAGGCTCACGAATGAGGTTGCTGGGGAGGTTATCTCGGAAGTAGCGATAAGTTATTGAGCTGGTTTAATGATGATTTTTCACATGACGAAAATACTGAATAAGAAAATGATGCTATCTTTGTCATCGATTTAAAACCAAAGAATTAATGACGACAATCCCATTCTCAACAGATAGCAGATTTCTCCAAGATGTCCAAGATGAGGCCTTACGTTTTGCTCGCAAGGAATACTCATTTTGGGCATCGGACGAAGATTGCCAGATGATGGTTCAGAATTCAATGTTCACCCTGTTTAACAAGGTACATAATGGTACTCTGACAGAGTTAACTTGCAACTTGAAGACATATGTTATCGGCATTTTGAAGAGAATAGCAAAAAACCAAGCCAGCAAGAAATCAAAACAACCTTTACTCACTTTTGAGAATGGCGAAAATGATGAGCTTGACCCAATCGATTTCGCTATGACTTCTGTGGCTTTGGAACGCTGGCAGGACAAGGAGAATGATGAATTTCAGGAGCAGTTACAAGAAGAGGTGCGAAAGCTTGTTGAGAACATGGATGACCCTTGCAAAACCATCCTCTGGTCTTATTACTGGGAGGGTAAGAAGATGAAAGAAATAGCCGATGTACTGAATTACTCGGGAAAAGATGTGGCCAAATCGCAAAAAAGCCGCTGTATGACTAAGGTGAAAGAGGCAATGACGGAAATACGTAATAAATTGAGATCATGACTAGAGAAGAAAGATATATAGAGTATGACGAGCGGATTGACCGTTATCTTCGCAACCAGATGGACGACAGTGAACGTACCGCTTTTGAACAGGATGTTGACAACGATCAGGAGTTACGAGAACGACTTGTAGCCACCGCTATGCTAGTGAAAGGGATATCCCAAGCCGGTATGCAGCAAGAGGGCCAGGCTCAACTCGATGCTATCAAGCAAATGAGTAAGGATGAGTTCGTTCAAGCCACACGAGGCAAAAAGGGCAACAATCCGTTTATGACATTTATGAAATGGGCGTCGGGCATTGCAGCTGCCGCTATTGTCGCTTATGGTCTTTACACATTCTATCCCCGTTCTTCACGGCAACAACCTAAAATTGCTAAAGTAGAAAAGAAGAACCCCACAAAACAGGCAAAGTCTCCAAGAACAAAGGAACCTACGCTTGCCAGTCTAGCCGATAAATACAACGAGCCTTTCAGTGGTGAGCCTGATAAATTCGCTGAGATCCGTAAACAGATCCATAAAAAAAGAAGTAAAGACATGATGGCCGTGGTCTACGATATTGACCAGGTTGAATGGCCCACATCTAAGCACGAGCCCAAGGGCGCAGCAGATGAGGAAGAGTTTAAAGAGACACAGCAAAACTATGCTGATTGCACACACTGGTACAAAGCCCTGGCTTATCTTAAGGCTAACGATAAAGACAGTGCTATAAATGAACTCAAGGAACTTATTGATCATGGCCAAATTGATGAGCTGATAAAACGAGCAAAAGAACTGCTTGACCAACTAGAGCAATAAAGCATATAACCATTACATCAT
>JAEEGL011703940.1_pt1 | contig 22713 bp, 14 predicted proteins | sample 9134231 | NCBI WGS metagenome assembly JAEEGL01 (sample SAMN16246548, study PRJNA631951) | gut metagenome | biome: gut microbiome; feature: rumen; material: fiber-attached | host: Bos | place: Iran: Karaj | collected 2018-10 | reverse complement strand
TAATAAGTATTATTAAAACTAGAATTATTATTTTACTTGGATATAATCTTTCATGTAATACTACTTGGTATGTGCTAATATGTTGTTCTTTATAATAGATTTTTAATTTACCAATTCTTTGGTTTTTATGATTTTTTAATGTTAATGTATTTATACCTATGTATTCTGTTGTTATATCATTTTTATTGTAATTATTAGGTAGGTAATACTTAATATCTTTATCTGCTGTTATACTAATTCTATTTTTGTTTAAGTATTTTGCATTTAATTTTAGTATCTCTTGATTTTTTTGTATAATTGGTTGATAACTGTAATTTGTATAATAGTAATCATATAAGGTTTTTGCATCTTTGATGTGGTCACCTTGATGCATTCCTAAACTAGTTACTAATAGCAAAGTCGTGTTATCTTTTTTTGCTATACTTGCTAGAGCATAACCGGATTTTGTTTCATATCCCGTTTTTCCGCCTTGTATATAGGGAGCACTTATTTTTAAATGATTAATATATCCATATATGGTATGTTCAATAACTGTTCCATCAGATAGTGTGTGTTTAAGCGATGTTATTATTTTGTTTAGTGTAGGATTTCTTAAATCTTTTTTTAACAAAATTGCAACATCTTCAACAGTTGAGTAATTATTTATATTGTCCAAACCAATTGGATTAGAAAATCTTGTATTATTCATACCTAATGTTTTAGCGCGTTCATTCATTTTTTTAACAAAATTGTCTTCATTTCCCGCGGTAAGTCTTGCTAAGGCATTGGCACAATCAGCGCCACTTTCTAAGATTAGACCATATAATAAATCTTCATATGTATAATATCTATCTTTTTTTAGTGAGGAACCTGATGCATCTTGTAATAATAGTTTTTCATAATCACTTTTTTCTAGTTTTACTTTTGTATTTAAATTATCTATATTTTCTATTGCTACTAAAGCAGTCATTAATTTTGTCATAGAAGCTATGCTGATTTTTTGATCTTTATTTTTTTGATAAAGAACAATATCATCGTTTAGATTATAAAGAATAGCATTATTTGAATTAATACTAATGTTATCTGCATGAGCAGGAATTGTTAAAAAAATCGATAATAAAATAATTGCTATAAAATATATCCTTTTCATGAACTACTCCTTTTTATTTTACTATGCTAGTATAACAAATTTTTACAAATTTTACTATATTTCTTTTTGTTTTTTTTAAAATAGTGTATAATTATATATAAAGATAGGGTGGTTTTAATGCTTGATGCATCATTTCTTAATAAACTAAAGGAAAAGTATAATTATGATGAAAAAATTATTAAAGCTTTATCTATGATTATTCCCTCATTAATAGAATATTATGGTAATAATTATGAAGAAATAATATTGAGCGCTATTTTTAATTGTGAAATAATTCCTTGTAATTCTCATCAAACTATTTCTAAAGTTTTAAACAAGAGAAAACTTACTTCTTTTGTCGGAGAGACAATTGCTTCCGACATTGATCTTAGAAGGTCAGAAAGTATTTATGTTCCTAATGTGAAAATCATTTATGATGAGAATAATAATACTTATAATATTGATAAGGTAGATAGAATTATTGTTACTAGTCATACTTTTAATTATGATTCTCTTAAGGGTTTGGAAGTTTTAACTCATGCTCTTTGTCATTTAGTTAAGAGTTATAGTAATGAGCTTGTTATAGAAGAAAATGTTTTGACTATTAGAAATGGGATAGCTAATGAAAAAAGAAAAATTATATATGATGATAATAATATTAGTTTAGAGCTTGTTTCTTTATTTGGTCAAGGACTTGAAGAAGGATTAACTCTTTATGATGTGGAAAAAATAGTTTCATTGATTTGTAAAGATAACTATAGAGTATATGATTTTTATTCAGTATACACTGTTGCTAGAGTATTAAAAGATACATATAAATTGAACAGTGAATTAAATGATGCTTCATTACTTGGTGATTTTAGTGATTTTCGAAAAAAGTATAGTGATGAAATTCTCGATAATATAAGTAATATTTGCGATGATTGTGTTGCTATGGAAAATGAAATGTATTTAGCTTATAGTAGGGAGGATAAAGATCATTTAGCAGATTTAATAAATAAAAAGATGACTGATGAACTTTATAATTATTTAGTTTCAATGTATAAAAAGAAGCAAAGTGTTGATGTAAAGATGTAATTTGTGTATTAAATAGTACTATTTTTACTAGATATTTGATATATATAATGTTATAATGTATGTAGAATAGATTGGAATGGTAATATGGGTAAAAACAATTTATTTAATTCATTTTTTATGATTTTAACAGTTTTTACTGTGTTCTTTTTTGGTGTTTCAATCGTTCATGCTGATTCTATAAAAATAAAGTCAGTTTCTAGTTATTCTAAAACAGTTGCTCATCATCGTGTTACTACTTCTGGTCTTGATGCGTTTTGTTTGGAAATGGCTGTTAAAGGTCCTACTAAGGGTATGACTTTACAATACGATAAAACTTACACAAAAGGTGCATTTGTTTATATAGTTAATAATACTAGTATCGCAGGCTCTGGAAGTGGTAAAAAAAGTATACTTACTAGACAACATGCTATTTGGCTTTGTCAAGGTAGAACACCAGGTTCTAATTACAAGACAAAGGTACATAAAGATTATGCATATTATACTGAAGCTAATAAGTTATGTAATGCTGCGAAAAAAGCTGGAGATAATTATACAATTGATCCTACTATTAGCTTAACCAACGGAAATATTAAAATATCGGAATATGATGCTTCTAAAACCTACAATAAAAAGAATGTAGTGGTTAAAGTAGATCAATCTGGTTCATATGTATCAAAGAATTTTGTAGTTGTTCCGAAGGATATAACTGGTGGTAAATATAAACTTTCAATTTCTAATGCCCCAGAAGGAACAAAGGTGTACACAATATCTGGAAAAACCGAAAAGGAATTAAAGACTACTCGTGTTAAAACTAATACTGTAGAAACAGGATATACTGATATTAAAACTTTTGTTATTAAATCTCCAGCGGCTAAGATATTTAATACTACTAACTTTGAAGTAGAAGTTACTGCTAATAAGAGTAGTCATAAGATGGTTAAACGTTATGCTTCTAAAGATTATCAAGATCTTGCAGTTCCATATTCTGTATCGGAAACTCCTAAAGCAATGTTTACAGTTTCTTTAGTTCCAGATACTATTACTATTAAAAAACTTGATATTGATAGTGGAGAAGCTTTGGGTGGTGCAAAATATAGAATTTTTGCTAAGTCTGATTGTACTGGTGATGTAGCTAATTTTACTGATACTTATACAACAGATAATACAGGTTATGTTAAACTTTATAATCTGGTAGCAGGAACATATTATGTTAAAGAAATGAGTCCTCCACCAGGATATAATCTTTCTAGTACAGTTTGTCAAAAAGTTGTTACTAATAATGTTGTAACTTTTAAGAATAAGAGAATAGGTATAGTTGTAAAGAAAGTAGACATTGATACTAACGAGCCATTAAGTGGAGCTAAGTATGCAGTATATACTGATAATGAGTGTAAAACAGCAGTTCCATATACTGGTACTAAAACAACTGATTTTGAAGGCCTTGCATATTTTTATGGAATATCTAATGGAACATATTATGTAAAAGAATTAGAAGCTCCTACTGGTTATCTTATTTCTAGTTCTAATTGTTTGAGAGTTGAATCAAATCATACAATTGTATTTAAAAATAAAAGAAAAGTTAAGATTAAGATTAAAAAAGTAGATGTTGATACAAAAGAGGTATTGCAAGGTGCTAAGTACGGATTATATAGTGATAGTAGTTGTGTTACTCCTGTTTCAGGATTTACTAAGGATGCAGTTACTGGTAAAGATGGTTTGGCATATTATGAAGATGTTCCAAATGGAACTTACTATGTAAAGGAAAAGGCAGCTCCTACTGGTTATTCTATTGCAGCTAATAATTGTTTAAAAGTAAGTAGTAATAATGAAGTTACTTTTGAAAACAAAAAAGATATTATTAGAGTATATAAAGTTGATATAGATAACGATAAAAAGTTTTTAGCAGGTGCTACATATCAAATATACTCTGGCGCTGGTTGCGTTAATACTATTCCAGGTTTTACCGCTCCAAAAGCTACGGATAAAAATGGTATAGTAGAGTTTAGTGGTTTACCTGAAGGTGATATATTTTCAATTAAAGAAGTAGATGCTCCTGCTGGATACGATAAACCTGCTGTAGCTTGTCAAAGTGTTAAGAAAAATGGTGCAGTAACATTTAAAAACAAAATGAATAATATTACAGTTATTAAAAAAGATGCTGTTAGTGGAGACTTTTTAGCGGGTTCTGTGTTTGGTATATATTCTGATTCTGCTTGTAAAACAGTTGCTAAAAGTTCATTAGATGGTGCTGAGTATTCTAAACTTGTTACTCCCGCTAGTGGACAAGTAATATTTTCTGGAATGAGAAATGGAACATATTATATTAAAGAAGAAACTCCACCTCAAGGCTATTATGCCCTTGATGCTTCTAAAAATTGTAAGGCTGTAGAAGCTAATGGTACTGTTACTTTTGAGAATAGTAAAAATGTTGAACTTGATTTAATAGTTCAAAAAAGAGATGGATTTACTCATTTCGGAATAGATGGTGTAAAAATAGGACTTTATAGTGACTTCGCTTGTACTAATCAGATTTTGGAATCAACTACTGATAATGGACAAGTAGTATTCCATGTTTCAGAGCCTGAAGATGGTGGCTTATCATATTATGTAAAAGAAAATGAAGTTCCTAAAGGCTATATTCAGGATACTGCAGGATGTAGATCTATTAAAAATGGCGAAACTATTATTATAAATAATATTCCATATGGTGATATAAAAGTATTAAAAGTAGAAGAAGGTACAGATCAAGGTATTAAAGGGGTAACATTTAGAATACTTACTAAAGATAAACAACAAGTGTTTGATATTGAAGGTAAAGAAGTAGCTAATGTCACAACTGATGATTCTGGAACTGCTTTGTTTAAAAATCTTAAATATGGAGAATATTATATTGAAGAAATTACTCCAAATGTTAATTATAAAGCTCTTAGTGCTCCAATTAGATTTATTCTTAATGAAAATACTGATGCGAAAAAAGTTCAAAAAGATGTCAATGTCACTTATCGCCTAGGAGATACTAATGATGATGGTAAAGTTAATAATGATGATTTAACAATTTATCAAAATCTAATTGAAGGTAAGACAAATATATTAGAACTTTCGCCAAAAACTAGGTATTCTATTGATGTAAATAAAGATGGTAATGCTACTATTAGTAGCCTTAATGCTGATATGAAAATAGTTCAGTATTATCTTACATTTGCTAATAAGAAAGATAGAGATACATTGAGCGATGCTAAGAGTTATAATAGTCGTAAAAAGAATTTATGTAATGCTATTGGTGATAAAGAGTGTAATTTAGATAATGTTGAATACATATATGAAATGGAAAATGCAATAAAAACTACGAAACTAGAATATTTAAAAGCTAGAACAGATGCTGAAATTAGAGATAATAAAGATATTGATATTTATGAGGCTGAATATTCAAGAATTAAAGATGAATATAATAAATCCTGTCCTCAAGCAGAGGCAACATTAACAGAAGATGGAAAAGCAAAAGAAGAATGTCAGGTAGTTCCTGAAGCTAATTTAACTCCTATTGAGGATTCTTGCTCCCTTTATACGGAACATATGCCTGGTGATATTAATGGGGACTGTGAAATAACAAAAGAAGATATTGTAAAACTTGAAGATAAATTAAAAGATAAAAAAGCTTCAAGTATTGTAAATGGAGATTTGAATCATGATAATAAAGTTGATTATGCTGATTTAAGTATTTTAACTGATTATGTTAATTATAGTTCTATTAATCACAATAAAATTATGAGTGCTATTAAATCGCTTTTAGATAGTAAACAAGAATTATGTGAAGGTGATATTAAAGGATGTAATATAGATGAAGATATGCTTGAAATTGCTCTTACGAAAGTAGGAAAACTTACAGAAATGCCTAAAGAAATTGCAAGCGCTAGTGTTATAGTAAGTAATAAAAAAATAACTATAAGAATAAGTAAACAAGCAATATCTAATTCTAAAGAGATATCTGGTGCAAGATTAATTATTAAAGATGCCAAGGGTAAATCTATAATTAGTTATATATCCGAACAAAAGGCAAAAGAATTTGAAATTCCTGCAGGAAAGTATACTTTAATTGAAACTATTCCACCGCGAGGATATAAGGCTTTACAGACATCTTTAAAATTCGAAGTACAAAAGAATGGTATGGTTAAGTTTTTGGGAGGAAAATCTAATCTATTTAAGGTTGAAGATATTAATCATTTGATAGTATATAATGAAGCAGATGGACAATCACAAATTGTTTTAGTTCCAGATACTGCTAGCAATGCTACAGTTACTAGCTCAATAGTCGGAGTAAGTTTAATACTTGGAGGTTGTTACTTGTTGTTCGCTACTAGAAAAAGAACTATATGAGAGATTATTAATTAATCTCTTTTTTCTTTGTTTTTCATTGCCTAATTATGTTATAAATGGTATAATTTATATATAATAAGCGTGTTTTTGTTGTGCATTAATATGGAGGTAATTATGAATAAGAAAGGATTTACTCTAATAGAGATATTAGTAGTTTGCACACTAGTTGTAATTCTAGTTCTTTTAGCAGTTCCTGCAGTAAATCGTTCACTTGATAGTTCGCGTAATAAAGCATTTGTTAAGGAAGCTAGAACTATTGTTAGTGCGGTAAAGAATACTTCCATGGCTGATAGTAATAATTATGATAACGATTATGGTGATATAGTTGTTTATAAAATGGACAGCATAAATACTGCTTTAGATAAAAAATTAGAAGATAGTCCTTTTGGATCTGATTATAAGGCTGCTGCTGTTTTAATTAAAAGGACTTATGAAATAGGTGGAGCAATAAAATATACTAGATATATTTGTTTAGTAGATAAAAATGGTAATGGTTTTGATTTTACTGAAGCTAGTAAAGTGAATTCAAAAACTGTTAAACATAATATGCAGAATGTTACTTGTGAAAGTGATTATAGTTTACACAAAGTAACAGTAGTGGTAAATGGTGGAACAGTGCCGTTCTCAAATCAAGATGTTGTTCATGGGGAAAAAGCTGAATTTAATTTATCTGTTTCAAATGGATATGATTCAAATCTTGTAACTGTAAATTGTACTAACGATCAAACTGCTACAGTTTCTAATATGACTCTTACAACTGGTGAAATAACGCAGGATACAGTATGTACTGTTAATTTCAAAAAGAATATTTATTATACTGTATCTGTTTCGGCAGTTAATGGTAGTATATCTGGTGCTTCTACAAAATCAGTTCTGGAAAATGGAACTATTAGTTTTGTAGTTAATCCAAATAATGAATATATTTATAATAATACAAGTTGTACTAATGGGCAAAGTGCGACATATTCTTCTTCAATACTAGCAACTGGTCCGTTAACATCTAATTCACATTGCACAGTTAATTTTAAAGCTAAAACTTATAGTATAGCTTATAATTTAAATGGTGGTAGTGTATCATCTAATCCAACAAGTTATACGATAGAAACAAATACATTTACTTTAAATAATCCTACAAAGACTGGATATACCTTTTCTGGTTGGACAGGAAGTAACGGATCAACTCCTGCTACATCTGTATCTATATCGCAAGGTTCTACAGGCGATAAAAATTATACAGCTAATTGGATACCTAATACATATACTATTTCCTTAAATAATCAAGGAGCAACTTCGGCAGGTACAAGTGCAATTTATCAGACATATGCCACTAAGTTTTCTTTGACAAATGGTGGTGTTGCTATGACTTCAAGTAGTAATCCGATAACTAAGCCAACAAAAACAGGGTATACTTTTGCAGGTTACTATACTGCAACAACTTCTGGTGTACAATATATAGGGAATAATGGATATTTAACAGCTTTATCAGATAATAAACACTTTACTGCAAATGGTACGTTATATGCGCATTGGACTGCCAATACATATGTAATATCTTTTAATGCAAATGGAGGTTCCGGTGGGCAAAGTGGTAATGTATTAGCAACATATGCGAGTCCTATGCCAGCTATATCAACAGTAGCACCAACAAGAACAGGATATACTTTTAAAGGTTGGTATGATACAAGTGCAGATAGTGGAGGGACTCAATATTATACAGCTGCGGGAGCTAGTGCTAGATCATATGATAAAACAAGTAATACCACTTTATATGCAAGATGGTCTATTAATAGTTATAATGTAACGTATAATTATAGTCAAAATGGTGGTACAAGTGCTACCAAAACTACAGATACTATAGTCTATAATTCTAATGTTGATTTAACACCAACTGCAACGAAAAGTGGATGGACATTTGTTGGATGGAACACTAATAAAGATGCAACTTCTAAATTAGACACACTTAGAATTGGAGCTAATAATGTAACTCTTTATGCAATATATAGAAAAGAAGCAATAAATAGAACAATAACATTTTATAAGAATGGTAATACAAGTTTTACATATAGTGGGACAAAATATACAGATACAAGTAAAACATTTAATTTATGTACTATTGCTGCAGTATATAATAATTCAACACAAGCAACAAATTGTAGTGCAACTATAACGATGCCAACTCTTGAAGCTGCGAGTGGATTTACTGCAAAGGGTTGGCATGGATCTAGTACAGGTACTGCAAGTCCAACATATACAAGTGGACAGACTAATGTATATTTAACGGCAAATAGTAATTTGACATATTATGGGCAGTCTCAAAAAGCTGCTATAACACATACAGTTACATTCTATAAAAATGGTGCATATTCACAAACAAATGCAAGTGGAACAGCTGTTACTGATAATACAGTAACGAGAACATGTACAAGAGCAGCAGTATATAATGGAGCAACACAAGCTTCTTCTTGTAGTGTAACAAGCCCAACAATAGTGGCAGCATCAGGATTTACGGTAGTAGAATATAATACAACATCAAGTGCGACGAGTTCTAGTTGGAGTCATAATACACAAAAGACAGGGATAACAGGTAATTTAACATATTATGCAATAACAAAGAGTAGTAGTGCTTTAACAGCAAAATGGAATGCTAACGGAGCTACTTTATCAAGTACAAGTGATTCAAGTTGTAATAGATATAATGGCAGTACTAGTTGTGTTGTAACAGCCCCAACAATAACAAGAAGTGGATTTACAATAACAGGATTTGGAACAAGTGCAAGTGCAACAACAAAATCATTGGATAGTGGAGGAACGCTGACACTAACGACGAGTAACACTGGAAGTACATGGTATGCAATAACAAGTAAAGTAATAACTTTAACATTTTATAGAAATGGTAATACTTCACAAACGAATGCATCTGGAACAGCTGTAACAAGTGATACAGTAACAAGAACATGTACAATTCAAAATAGTGCAACAAGTTGTGCAATAACATCTCCAACAATGGTTGCCCCAAGTGGTTTTACGATAAATGGATACTCAACAGGAGCAACAACTTATAGTGGATACTGGACACATAATAGTCAAAAGACAGGATTAACAGCAAATGCAAATTGGTATGCCCAAAGCACAAAGGCAGCAATAACCCACACAGCAACATTTTATAAAAACGGAGCAAGTACACAAACAAATGCAAATGGTACTGCAGTGAGTGATAATACAGTAACAAGGACATGTACAAGAGCAGCAGTACATAATGGGGCATCACAGGCAACAAGTTGTAATATAACAAGTCCAACAATTGTGGCAGCAACTGATTATAGTGTAGTAGGATATAATACAACATCAAGTGCGACTAGTTCTAGTTGGAATCATAATACGCAAAAGACAGGGATAACAAGTAATTTAACATATTATGCAATAACAAGAACAACCATAGCATATAATGCTGGAGGGGGTTGTTCATCAGCATCTGGGCTTCCTAGTACTGGATACAAGTATTATGGAGCAAATGCTACTTTATCAACAACAGCACCAACATGTTCTGGAAAAGTATTCTTGGGTTGGTCTACAACATCAAATGCAACAGCTTCAAGTAGTTGGTATGATGGAGGAGCAACTTATTCTACGAATGCAAAACTAACGTTATATGCACAGTGGTATAATATTAATAGTTTAGAAAGTTCATATACTACATATGTTCAAAGTGGTGATTTTAGATATGAAATAGCGAAGAGATCTAAAACAGGTCAAAGTACTTCAGCCGGTTCATATTATTCATATACTGATACTGGTATTGCGAATGTTACTTTAGGTATTTCTGGGTATAAACTATTGGAACCAGTTGGATACTCTGTTCCTGGTATGCATCGAGTCTATAATAATCAATCTGGAAGGCGTTCTGCTACACCGGTAGCTGCGTATATGAAATACAGATCACTTGTTGGTACATCTTCTGCTACATTTTCTCAAGATTGGCTATATGTTCTTAGAAGATCAGCAACTACATATTCTGATTCGATTGCTACACGAATAAATAGGCTTCTTCGAATTAAAGATGTTGCTCTTACTTACGATAATTTTGTAAGCAAAACATTTTCTACACCCGATATAACAGTAACTAATAATACTACAGTTTCATTTGGTTCTCAGGTGGCTGATAGTGGCTATACTTTATTGATGCCTAGTGGTTATACTATATATAATGGTACTAATGGTGCGAATAGTTCTAGAGTTCATTTGCAACAACTTTCTATGAATAGTGCACATACTCAGCCAGTTATGAGGATAGGGCGAGCTTATTCCTCTGGTGGTGATAAAATAGTAACTGCAGCAGCCTATTTTATTGAGGTTAAAACAAAAAGCGCAACTTCTACTTATTCTGATCCAACTAGTGCTGCTATTGGTGCCAATAGTATAGGGCTAGCTAGATATAATAAATTGAAAGCATTATCTGATGCTATTAGTTCTAATACGTATTTTACAGCTGCTGATTTAATTACTGTTAAGATAGGATCAGATGATGGTGATGGTGGATATATTTATTCTGGTGATAGTTGGGGTAAAATAGATTATGATGATGAGGTATCTGTTAAATTCAATTCTGCTGGTGTTATGCTCGGAGGATTAATATATATGTATCACAATGGTACTGATGGAAGTGGTTCATCTTACGTTACTATGAGATCATATTATTATGATACTCTTGGTAAGGTTGCTGCTAATACTGTATCAACTTTAAATATTAATGCAAATGCTGGTAATGAATCTAATTCTAGTACTTCTGGTAAAGATGTTTATACTATTATAACTTCTTTTCCATTAGTAATAACAAAAGGTACTTTAAAATGCACAAGTGTTATGGAATCGTCAGGTGTTACTTGTACTCAAGATGCAAACAATACTTAATAAAAAAAGTATGTAATTGTTACATACTTTTTTAATTTGATAATTATTTAACAAGTCTTAATTTCTTTTTTATCCTATTTACTGTGCTTTCTCCAAATATTTGATTTAATCCTTTGTTTTTATCAAGTATTACAAAATATATTATTGCTCCTGTTATACCTATGAATCCGCATTTTATTACCATCATTATTCTATTTTCTTGGAATGGAACTATGTGATCAAATGCTATAACTACTATTGTCATAATAATTAAAGGAGTAGCTATTTTTATTAAATTCTTTCGAATTTTTTTGTATGAAAAATTTATTTCTTTCTTTAAATATATTAATATTATTAGAGCAGATGTAGTAGCACCAATAATAGTTGCTATCATTGTCCCATAGTATGGTCTAAATCCTATTTTATTTAAAAGTAGAATCATTGGTATATCAAGCATTATATTTACTACTAATCCTATAACTGTACTGATAATAATTAATTTAAACTTTTTAAATCCTTGTAATGCAGTATTTATTACTGATAAAGTACCTAACCATAAACTTGATACCGCGGATAGAATCATTACTTTGCCACCATATGTGCTTGCACCATAGAATATATAGTATACGTCTTCTGAAAATATCATTAATCCTATAGTAAGTGGTAACGTTATTACTAGCATAGTACTAATTGCATCGTTAAATATTTCATTTGTTTTTTTGAAATCTTTTTTGGTATAACTTTCTATTATATGTGGTATTAAACTTGTAGCAAGTCCTATAGCAACCGCTGAAACTAACATACAAATCTTTGGTGCCCACGTACAAATAATGCTTGCTATTAGTTCTGCATCTTCACCAGACATGCCTATGATATATAAACCTTTTATTATCAGTTTCATATCTACGATATTGTACAAATCGTTAGTAACAGATATTATTATTAATGGTATGCAATAATAGATTATCTTTTTTGCTATATCTTTATTTGTTATGTCTTTATCATCTTGTTTTTTTGCTTCGAATTGTTCTTTATTGTTTTTAATTTTTAATTTTAGATATATATATGCTCCTAAGGCTCCAAAGAATGCACCTGTTAAAGCTACTGATACTCCAATTGGTATACTTGTGTGTAATATATTAATTGCTATATATGATCCAATTAGAATTACTGCTATTCTTATTATTTGTTCATATACTTGACTAATTGACCCAGGTGATATGAATTTATGACCTTGAAGATATCCCCTTAATACACTGATATATGGTGTTATTATTAAGGCTATTGATATAGTTCTAATAACTAGACTAATATCTTTTATGCTGTTAGTACCTTCAACCCCTCGTACTAAGAATTCTGCTATTTGATTAGCAAATATTACTATGAATAGAAATGAAATAGTTGAAAATGTTAATATTATTTGCTTTCCTAGTTTAAAAGTTCTTTCTTTTGCATCAATCTTTTTTAAAGTAATATATTCACTTATAATCATACTTAATGCTATTGGAATACCTGCAGTAGATATATTTAAGAATAAATTATATATATTATAAGCATACGAATATAAAACACCACCATTTTCGCCAATTATTTTATAAAATGGTATAACATAGATGACTCCTAAAATCTTGGATATTATGATGGCAATTGAAGCTATAATCGTTCCTTTTAGAAATGAATCTTTCTTCATATTGTTATCACCTAGAATGATTATAACATATAAGTCTTTTGTTTGTAAAAGTATTATTGTTTATATTAATTATGTTTACAATTGTTTTGACTTTGGCATTTAATTGTGTTAGTATATTTAACTTACTGGGAGGAATAGTAAATGAAGAATAATTTTGATTACTTAATTGAACAATTTAAACATGCCAAGGGTATAAAGAAAGCTGATATTTATTCAAAGAGGTTTATTACTGAATTTGCTGACTGGCTTCATGAAAGAAAGTTAATAGGTGAAGAATTTGTATCATATTTGGATTATTTAGGATATTTTTATAAAAATGCTAATTGTGCAGAAATAGGAAAAGGTGATCGTGATACTATAGTTAAACCTTTTAATACAAAATTAATCACTTTATCTGATGTTAATGACATTCCAAAAGATAGACTTATTGTTGGAAATTTTAAAGTTTATGAAAATAATGCATGTGTTCTTAAAGATAAAGAAATTGTTGTAACTCCAAATACTGTAATTAATACTTATTTGGTGCACAATCCATATTCATTTAATAGTATTAAGGGAATAGAAAATCTTCATAATAATGCAACGCATAGTATTATTGTTGGAATATATGGAAACTGTTCTGATAAAGATAGAGCAAAAAAAATGGAAAGAATTGATGATTTAGTTTCTAAGTTAGATGGCAATGTTACTCGTGATTATGATACTTTTGAAGGCGCATATTATTATGTAGTTGGTAGTGTTCAAGATGAAAGAAAAAGATCATTTGCAGGGAAATAATCTTTTCTTTTTTTTTGCTTTTTGATATACTTTTGTTACTGGAGGTTAATATGATTTATATAAAAGGTAATTTTAAAAAATATATATTTCATTCTTCCAATGGGTATACTGTTGGTATTTTTCATGTGAAAGAAAGTAATGCTAATATAGATACCCGTACAATTACTTTTACAGGTTATTTACCGGAACTTAATGAATTTGATATTTATAAGATGGAAGGGGATTTTTCTGTTCATGATAAATATGGCAAACAATTTAATGTAACTAATCTCGAAGTTATTCTTCCAGACGATGATGATAATATTGTATCTTTTTTATCTAGTGAGCTTTTTAAAGGTATTGGTGAGGCTAAAGCTAAATCTGTTGTGAATGTTTTAGGAAATAATTGTTTAAATATTATTTTAGATAATCCAGAATCTTTAGATGATGTACCTAATTTAAGTGTTAAGCAAAAAGAAACTATATATAGTGCTCTTTTAGATTATAATTCTAGTTATGAAAGAATGCTTAGTTTAACTAAAGTTGGTTTTTCTGTTAAGAATGCTGTTAAAATAGATAAATATTATGGTATAGATACTAGTTTTATGTTAGAACATCCTTATAATATGATTGATGATATAGATGAAATTACTTTCCCAATTATTGATCGAATAAGAAGCAATTTAGATATTTCAAGTGACGATATAGATAGGGTATCTTATGGAATAGTGTATGCAATGGAAAACTTAAGTTTTAGAACTGGTAATATTTATTTTACGTATGATGAACTTATTATGGAAACTGGCAGACTATTATTTGTTGATGCTAATACTATTAGTGAAGGAATTGCTAATTTGGTAACCGTAGGTAAATTAATAATTGATGATGAGAAGTATGTGCTTACTGATATTTATAATGCTAATATATATATTGCTAAAAGAATACTTGATTTAAGTTCTAATAATAGAACTGATTTATTTGATAATGAGATTGAATCTTTAGAAGAAAAAATAGGATATAAGTTTAATAAAGAGCAAAAAGAGGCTATTACTAATGCTCTTAACTATAATTTTTCTGTTATTACTGGTGGCCCTGGTACAGGAAAAACAACTATTATTAAAGCTATTGCTAGTATCTATAAAGATATTAACAAGTTAACAAGGGGAGAGCTTTGTAATGATTTAATTCTTCTTGCACCAACAGGTAGGGCTAGTAAAAGAATGAGTAATCAAGCTGGCCTTCCTAGTTATACTATTCATAGATTTTTAAAATGGCAAAAAGATAGTAACAAATTTATGATTAACGAAGAAAACAAATCTAATGCTAAATTAGTAATTATTGATGAGGCTAGTATGGTGGATGAGAATCTTTTATATAATTTGTTTTTAGGTCTTAAAGATACATGTAAGATAGTTATGATAGGTGATTATAATCAGCTTCCTTCGGTTGGACCCGGAGAGATTCTTAAAGATATTATTGAAAGTAAAAGTGTGCGAGTTACTTATTTAGATAAATTATATAGACAGGATTCTAAATCTAATATCAATTTTTTTGCTAAAGATATTATTAATGGAGTAGTTGATTTTAAATGGTTTAATAATAGTGATGATTTGACATTTATTCCTTGTGATGAAAAAGATGTATCTAGTATACTTAGTGATTTTTTAAATACTTATAAAGATTTATCTATTTATGATTTACAAGTACTTGCTCCATTATATAAAGGAGATAATGGTATAGATAGTTTAAATGAGATGTGTCAAAAATTATTAAATACTGGTTCATTAAAAGCAGAGATTATTCATAATGGTATTCATTTTAAAGAAAATGATAAAGTTATTAATTTGGTTAATAATTTAGATGATAATGTATTTAATGGAGATATAGGAGAAGTTTTTAATATAATAGGTAAGGGTAAGAAAAAACTTGTTTGTGATTTTGATGGTAATATTACTGAATATGAAAATAGTGCACTTGATAATGTTCGCCTTGGCTATGTAATAAGTATTCATAAGGCCCAAGGAAGTGAATTTGATGTTGTAATTATTCCTGTTTTAAAAAGTTATAATTATATGTTATATCGTAAACTTATATATACTGCAGTAACACGTGCTAAGAAAAAACTTATTCTTATTGGGGAAGAGGAGGCATTAAAAAAAGCTATACTTACTGATAGAGATGAAAATAGAAAAACACTTCTTAGAAATTTTTTAGAAAATGGTATTAGTTTTTGATTTTTCGTTCATACTATTTTTGAGGTGAAATTATGAACAGAATTACAAAAGCTAGTTTGATGGCATCTAGTTTATTGGTAGTGCTTGCTGTAGGACACTATTTTATGTTTTCTGAAAAAGATAGAAATAGTATAAAAAATATGATTAAAGATATCACTGGTTGTGATGATAGTATATGTGATTAATAAAGTGAATCTCTTTGATTCATTTTTTTATTTATACTCTTTTTTTTTATGTGTTTTTTTGCTATAATTTAGTTGGTGATATTTATGATGAAAAGAAAAAAAGAAGAAGTAGATGTTGAAAGTTTAAATAATGTTATTAATTTAAGCCGAAAAATTTTAAAAATTCTATATTATACAATAATTCTTATTTCTATTTTATTAGTTTTGATGTTATTGTCAAAATTCCATATTAAGAGAACTGTTTTAGGAGTTTTATCTGTTATGGCTCCACTTTTTATAGGAATTGTGGTGGCATGGCTTTTAAATCCTATCGTTAATAGGTTAACCGCTAGAAAAGTTAATAGAACGTTAGCTTCAATATTTGTTTTTTCGATGTTTTTGGTTGTTATATTCTTAGTTATAAGATTTATGGTACCAATGTTATATAAACAAATTAATGATTTTATAGAAATTATTCCTTCATTATTTTCTGAAGTTACTAATTTTTCACGTAATACTTTTGAAAAACTTAGTACTACTGGTTTTGATTTTAGTGGTGTTGAAGATAAATTAGTTGCATCATTGCAAGAGTTTGGTAGTGATTTAACAACTTCACTTCCTACTAGGATAATTGGAGGTGTAAGTAAAGTTGTATCTTCAGTTGGTTCACTTCTTTTAGGATTAATAGTAGCATTTTATTTATTAATTGATTTTGATAGAATGAGTAGAATATTTGATATAGTTCCTAAGAAGCATCAAGAAACAGTAAAAAAACTTGCAGCTGATTTGGATGATACTTGTAAGGATTTTGTTCAAGGAACACTTCTTATTTCCTTAATAATTGCAATTATTACATCTGTATTATTTGCATTTGCTGGGCTACCTTCACCAATGTTGTTTGGACTTATTTGTGGTGTAACTAATATAATTCCGTATATTGGACCTTGGATTGGAGGCGCTATAGCAGCAATAGTAGGATTTACAGTAAGTCCTTTAGTAGGAATATTTGCAATTGTTATTGCATTTGTCTCTCAACAAATTGATGGTTTGTTCTTACAGCCACTTATTATGGGCAAGACAATGAAACTTCATCCTGTTACGATAATGATAGGATTGCTTGTATTTGGATATTTCTGGGGAATTATTGGTATGATACTTGCTACTCCAGTTATTGCATGTGTTAAGATATTAATTTTATTCTTTAATGAAAGATATAAATTAAAAGATAAAATAGTTAATTCTGAAGTTTTAGGAGATGATTAATATGAAAATAATAATGATCTGTGGTAAAGCGAGAAGTGGAAAGGATACACTTACTGATTATTTAATTCCGGGTCTTGAAGGAGAAAAGGTATGTAGAATTCAAATATCTCAATATATAAAGTACTATGCTATGAGATATTTCGGTTGGGATGGATTAGAAGAGTCTAAACCTAGAGATCTTTTAAACAAACTTGGAACAGAAATTATTAGAAATAAAATAGATCCAGAGTTTCATATTAATAGATTATTACAAGATATTGAAGTTCTTTCTTATTTCTTTGATACTTTTATAGTTAATGATGTTAGATTTCCTATTGAAATAGAAAAAGTAAAAGAGAAATTTGATAATGTTACTACAATTAAAGTGTTTAGAGAAAGTGATGAACTTACTGAAAGTCAAAAGAAAGAAATTTCAGAGACTGCTCTTGATGATTATACTGATTTTGATTTTATAGTAGACAATAGCGGTTCTTTGGAAGATTTAGAATTAAAAGCAAATGAAATATTAAACGAAATAGGTGATTGATATGCAAAATAAAAGTGCAAAAGATTTAAAAGATAAGTATATTAGTTTTTTTGAAAGTAAGGGGCATAAGCAAATAGAAAGTGCACCAGTTGTACCTGAAAACGATCCTAGTGTGCTTTTTAATACTGCGGGAATGCAACCTTTAATTCCATACTTAATGGGAGAAGTTCATCCAGCTGGTACAAGACTTGTTGATTATCAAAAATGTATTAGAACTAATGATTTAGAAGAAGTTGGAGATAAAACACATCATACGTTTTTTGAAATGCTTGGTAATTGGAGTCTTGGTGATTATTTTAAAAAAGAAGCAATTTCATGGAGTTTTGAGTTCCTTACAAAAGATTTAAATATTCCAGTAGCAAAACTTGCTGTAACTGTTTTTAAAGGTGATGATGATCTTCCTCGTGATGAAGAATCACTAGCTATTTGGAAAAGTTTAGGTATTAGCGAAGATAGAATTGCTTTTTTAGGAAAAGATGACAATTTTTGGATTGCTGGAGAAACTGGACCATGTGGTACTGATACTGAAATGTTTTATTTTAGAAGTGATGATCCTGTTCCAAAAAAATATGATCCAGATGATGACAGATGGGTAGAAATATGGAATGATGTATTTATGGATCATTATAAACATGAAGATGGATCATTTACTGAATTACCTAAAAAGAACGTTGATACTGGAATGGGTTATGAAAGAGTAGTAGCAGTACTTGAAGATAAAGATGATAACTATATGACTAGTATTTGGGATAATGCTAGAGAAAAACTTGTTGAAATGGCAGGAATTCCTTATGAAGGAAATGAAAGATCTATGAGAATAATACTTGATCATATTAGAACCGCTGTATTTATTTCAAGTGATGATGCTGGAATAAAACCATCTAATACAGATCAAGGATATATTTTAAGAAGATTGATACGTAGAGCTATTAGACATGCTAAAAATTTAAACATTGATATAAATAGTAATTGGGAAGAAGAACTTGCTCTTTGTTTTATAAATGAATATAAGAGTTATTATCATGAACTTGATAGAAATAAAGATGTTGTTCTTGCTGTTTTAAAAGATGAAAAAGCTAAATTTAATAGAACTCTTGAAAAAGGTTTAAGAGAATTTGAAAAAGAAATTAAAAAGATTAAAGATAATAAAATAAATAAAGATGTAGCCTTTAGATTATATGATACATTTGGTTTTCCAATTGAACTTACAGTAGAACTTGCTGAAGAAAAAGGACTTGTTGTTGATACTGAGGGATTTAAAGAAAAGTTTAAAGCTCATCAAGAACTTTCTAGAACAGCTTCAAAAGGTAAGTTTAAAGGTGGTCTTTCTGGAAATAGCGAAATGGAAACTAAATATCATACTGCGACACATTTACTTAATGCAGCATTAAAAGAAATACTTGGTGATCATGTCCATCAAAAAGGTTCTAATATAACTGCTGAAAGATTAAGATTTGATTTTTCACATCCAGAAAAAGTATCTAAAGAGGATTTAGACAAGGTAGAAGCTTTAGTAAATGAAAAAATTAAAGAAGATTTACCTGTGTCGTTTGAAGTTATGGATAAGGAAGATGCAGTAAAAAGTGGTGCAGAAGGTATGTTCTTAGATAGATATGATAGAGAAGTAAAAGTGTATTCTATTGGTGATTTTTCAAAAGAGATATGTGGGGGGCCGCATGTTAATCATACTGGAGAGCTAGGACATTTTAAGATAAAAAAAGAAGAGGCTTCTTCTGCAGGAGTAAGGCGAATTAAAGCAATACTTGAATAAATAAAAAATCTGATTATTCAGATTTTTTTGTTTTATAAAATTTCTTTTATCTATATATGTATTGTTATAAAATATGCTTTTTGAAAGGTAATTGATCTTAAATCGATGTTAACTTTCTTCTTGATCTTTTTTTTCTTCTAAAAGATTAAGTATTTCACCATCATCAATAGTTTCATTCATTAAAAGTATAATTTTTCTTATCGTTTCCTTGTCTTCAACTTCTACTAAAGTGTTATTTTCTGCTTCATATAATAGTTTAATATCAGTATAATCGTTTTCGTTTGATACGTAGTAATAATTGATTCCATTATCATTAACTTTTTTAACAACAAGATAATCATTATCATTATCTAGAGTAATTGTATCTAATTCATCAATATTCATTGCTTCCTCCTTTATAACTCTTTGGCTTTCTTTTTAGCTTTTTCAGTTTCAATGGCTTCATTTACTTGCGCTTTAAAGCCATCACCCATTTCGTTATAGATTGTGTTTAATTCTTCATATAAGTCTTTTCTAGTTTCATCTTGAACAAGTAATTCAAGTGTACGTTTGCCAGCATATGCTGTTGCAAAAGCTGCTACTAATGCTGCAGTTCCAAGAACTGGTTCGCTTGACATAATTCCTTCCATTCCTACAGCTGTTGTCATCATGGCGCCCATAGCAGTGGTTAAACCCATTGGAAACAACCAATTATCTCTTAATCTATATGATTTTGGGTCTCTTAATTCTTCAAGTTTTTGTTCCATCTTTACTACTTTTTTTACATTATATTTTCCCATAAAATCCTCCTTTATTATATTATACTAATTATTTATTTAATTAACAATTTTTTGATGCATATTTTACATATGTTTACATTTGTTGATTTTTTTTAATTTTTATTATATATTATTGTTGGTTTATATAGGAGTTGGTTTTATGTTATTTGGAGGTTTTCCTGATTATGAGATTATTTCTATGAATGACGGTGAAAAACTTGAAAGATGGGGTAATTATTATCTTTTAAGACCTGATCCAGAAATAATATGGAAAGATAAAACTCAAAAGGATATAGTTCATGCTCATTATCATAGAAGTAATAAAGGCGGGGGTTATTGGGAAAAACTAAAAAATCTTCCAGATAGATGGACTGTTAATTATAAGAATCTTGTTTTTAATGTTAAACTAATGGGTTTTAAACATACTGGTATATTTCCTGAACAAAGTGTGAATTGGGATTTTATGATTGATAAGATAAAAGAGAAAACCAATGCTGGAAAAAAAGTAAAAGTATTAAATTTATTTGCTTATACGGGATGTGCATCTTGTGCTTGTCTTAGTGCAGGTGCTGAAGTAGTCCACGTAGATTCTTCAAAAGGAATGATAGAATGGGCTAAAGAAAATGTAAGAAGTTCTCATCTTGAAGATAAACCAATTCGTTTTCTTGTTGATGATGTAGTTAAGTTTGTTAAAAGAGAAATACGTAGAGGAAATAAATATGATGCTATTATAATGGATCCTCCTTCATATGGAAGAGGTTCTAAAAATGAGATTTGGGATATTGAAAAGGATTTATTTTCTTTAGTAGAATTATGTATGGATATTTTAGAAAAAGAGCCACTTTTCTTTATAATTAATAGTTATACTGCAGGACTTTCTCCAATTGTTCTTGATAATATACTAAGAATGTTCTTTAGTGATAAAAAAGGTACTATTACAAGTGGAGAACTTGGAATTAAAGCAAAAAATGGACTTGTATTACCTTGTGGAGTTTATGGTAGATATGAAAAATAAATTAGATGTTTTATATGAAGATAATCATATAATAGTGGTTTTAAAACCATATAATATTCTTTCTCAAGGTGATAATACTGGTGACATAGATATGCTTACTATGGTAAAACTTTATGTAAAAGAAAAATATAATAAACCTGGTAATGTTTATATAGGACTTGTTCATAGATTAGATAGACCAACTGGAGGAATAATGGTTTTTGCAAGAACTAGTAAAGCTGCTTCAAGATTATCAGATGAGATAAGAAACAATAAAATGACTAAATCCTATTTAACGGTTATCCCTAATTTCAAAGAAAATGTTGGTACTTATAAAGATTATTTAGAAAAGATTGACACCAAAAGTATAGTTACTAATAAAGCAAATGGTAAATATGCAGAACTTAATTTTGAGAAAATTAAAGAGAAAGATAATCTTTCTTTAGTTAAAATAAATCTTGTTACAGGAAGACATCATCAAATAAGAGTTCAATTTTCATCAAGAGGTTATCCATTATATGGTGATCAAAAATATGGTGAAGAGAATAAAAAACAGTTGGCACTTTTTTGCTATAAATTAGAATTTATTCATCCTGTTACGAAGGAGAAAATGAGTTTTATTAGATATCCTAATTATGGAATATTTAATGAATTTAAGGAGTGTTTTTATGACAAAGAAATCTGTTAATAAAAAAGATATTGATATAAAAAAAATAGTGTTTGAAATAATTGCTATTCCTCTTTGTTTAATGTATTTATACTATGTTCTTTTAGGTAATCACCCTAAGATGAATATAGCAGCTCTTTATGTAGTTACACTTATTACTTGTGGTGAGTTTTTCTTTAAATATGTTCAAGAGGTATATATTTATGAGAGTAAAAATAATTTGGTGAAAGTTTTAGTTATTATACTATGTATTTTATTAATCTTAGCACTTGTTACATATATTTTTATAAGAACTGAGTTTGTTAGGATTAGCTTATTGATTCTTTTACTATTTATGTCTGGTTATTTGTTATATTTTGCTGTTAAAAATATAATTAGTATCATAAAAGATAAGAATAATTTTGCAAAATATGTTATTCCTGCATATTTATCTTTAGCTTCTTTTGTGATGATGGTTATGGGGAG
>JAEEGL016774418.1_pt1 | contig 22714 bp, 23 predicted proteins | sample 9134231 | NCBI WGS metagenome assembly JAEEGL01 (sample SAMN16246548, study PRJNA631951) | gut metagenome | biome: gut microbiome; feature: rumen; material: fiber-attached | host: Bos | place: Iran: Karaj | collected 2018-10 | reverse complement strand
TGTTGATTCATCAAAAAGCATTGTTGAATAACACAAAACCAGTGTTACAGAAAAAACAAGCGCCGACGCTGAGACGATATGAAAGTATTTGCTGACATTTCTTATGCTAACCGAACCCCATACAATTGAACCTATCGCAAGGGTCAGCATCAATTGCCAAAATCGCTCTGATAAATTAGCAATTGGCGTTGAAAGAACCAGTAACGCAAGGTAACCCATAATAGATAAATTGCTGAATGAGTTTACAAAAAGCATACCGGGGTTGTTTCTGTGAATCTTCATAAGATTCTCTTTAACAATATCTAAATCCCCGAGCTGATTGACAGCATCATCTTCCGCCTCGTCTTCGGTCATACCGCAGGCAAGGTTAGTTTCATATTTTTTCATTAGATGATCATATAACTCATCCATAGCATCCCTGCGCTCGCTTTTAAAAGCAATATCCCCGCAGAGATACTCGAGAATCCCATCAAACTTACGCTCCGACAAGTTCAGCACCTCCGAGGACCTTACCCACGGCAGTTGAGAATTCTTTCCATTCTTTTTCTTTTTCAGCTAACTGTTTAAGACCTTTGTCGGTAATCTTATAATACTTCCTGCGTCTGCCCTCGGCCTCGCACCAATAGGATTCAAGGCACTTATCCGCTTCAAGCGCGTGAAGAATGGGGTAGAGTGTGCCCTCATTCATTTCAAAAACTGAGTCGCTGCTCATTCCGATTACCTTTATAATCTGATAACCGTACATATCGCGTCTTGAAATAACACTGAGCACAAGCATTGCGGTGCTTCCTTTTGTGAGCTCTTTATTGATTTTCATAACAGACCTCCGTTGCCTTTGAGCATACATTGTAAATCTATGCCTTGCTAATCTATGTATATCATATTATTTATAATCTGTCAACATCTAAACCGTCTTGAACAAAAAAAGAGAAGCACAGGGTTTAAACCTGTGCTTCATTTTTACACTGTCATTTTTATGCGCCGGTCGGCAGCTTATCGTTATATTGGTAGCATCTTACATAATCCACTTTGTATTCTGCCGGCCAGTTCTCAGCGGGAGTTTTGCTGATTTCGCCCGTGCCGTGTCTGTCGGAGTTCTGCACGCCGTTTTCGCCGGCAAACTCAACAGAGAGCAGCAGGTATTCGGGATTCTGAGAGGTGTCACCCTTGCCGAGGCGGCCGGTTTCTTTGCCGTTTATGTAGAAGATGTATTCATCCTCGTTCCACTCAACTCCGTAGGTGTTGTACTCATTGTACGGGTCGTTTTCAATATATTGCTTGCCTATGGAGTCGCCCTTATGGCCCTCACCGTAGCCGTCGTAGTGAATGCCGGTGGAGATATAATCGCCGCCGAACGCGTAGTCCTTGTAATAGAACGATTCAAAAATATCTATCTCGGTGCCGTCCCTGCCGGAGCCGTCAACATTGTAAACGCCGTCATCGTTCATCATCCAGAACGCGCTCCAGAGGCCTGTGGCGGCGGGAAGAATGCACCTTACCTCAAAGTAGCCGTAGGTCTGCAGATATTTGTCTCTGGTGGTGATAACGCCTGTGTACCAACCGGGCTTGTATGGCTTTACCCAGTCATATTCAGGGTAAGTGTAGGGCATGGGTTCATCTTTGTATTCGGCGGAAATAATGAGATTACCGTCCTTTACGCTGACCATATCCTCGTGCCAGTAGCCGCCCTTGCGCTCGGTTATCCACCAGGAGTAGCCCCACTTGTCCATATCGAGCTCTGTGCCGTCGAAGTTATCTTCCCAAACAAGAGTGAACTTGCTCATATCAAGCTGATTGCCCTTGGTGTAGGGTGTACCGCCGATTGAGCCGAATACCGAGCCGAAGAAAGTGCTTATGCTCATAAACAGGGAGAGAATCCCTTTAAATATAACTCTCATAGTTTAATTAACCGTTGTGTCTGCCGGGCCTTCTGTTGCCCTTGTTACCTCTGAACTCTCTGCGGGGAGCGGGATCATTTTCGGGCACGAGACCCTCAACCTCGATGAGAGCATCGCGGCGTGAGAAATTCAGCCTGCCCTGGTCATCCTTGGGAAGAACCTTGACTATGATTTCATCGCCCACATTCACGCAGTCCTCAACCTTCTCAACTCTCTTCACGTCGAGCTGGCTGATGTGCACCATACCCTCTTTGCCGGGGGCAATTTCAACGAAAGCGCCGAAGCTCATCAGGCGGGTAACAACACCCTTGTATATTGCGCCCTCTTCAGGGTCATTTGCGATTGTCTCAACGATGAATTTTGCTCTGTTAGCCTGTTCAAGGTCGGTGCAAGAGATGAATACGCTGCCGTCTTCTTCAATGTCAATCTTACAGTCGCACTCAGCCTGAATCTTCTGAATAACCTTGCCCTGCTTGCCGATAACGTCGCCGATTTTCTCCGGGTCAATCTTGGTGGTGACCATCTTGGGTGCCCACTTGGAGAGCTCCTTGCGGGGCTCGGAAATCACGGGAGCCATTATTTCGTCCAGAATGTAGCAGCGGGCCTTGTAGGTCTTGTCAAGAGCCTCTCTGATAATCGCGGGAGTGAGGCCGTGCACCTTGAGGTCCATCTGAATGGAGGTTATGCCTTTCTTTGTGCCGGCAACCTTGAAGTCCATATCGCCGAAAAAGTCTTCAAGACCCTGGATGTCAACCATAGTCATGAAGCGCTCACCTTCAGTGATAAGGCCGCAGGAGATACCTGCAACGGGGGCTTTGATGGGCACGCCTGCCGCCATAAGCGAAAGGGTGGAGCCGCACACGGAGCCCTGTGAGGTGGAGCCGTTTGAGGAAAGAACCTCGGAAACAACTCTTATTGTGTAGGGGAATTCCTCAACGCTCGGAAGAACGGGAATGAGGGATCTCTCAGCGAGAGCGCCGTGGCCGATTTCACGCCTGCCGGGGCCTCTTGAGGGCTTGGTTTCGCCTACGGAATAAGAGGGGAAATTATAGTGGTGGATATATCTCTTGCTGTCTTCCTCATCAAGGCCGTCAAGAGTCTGAGCGTCGCTCATCGGGCCGAGTGTGGTGATTGAAAGCACCTGGGTCTGACCTCTTGTGAACATGCCGGAGCCGTGAACTCTGTCAAGCAGGTCAATCTCGGCGTTGAGGGGTCTGATTTCGTTTATGCCTCTGCCGTCAACACGCTTGCCGTCATCAAGGAGCCAGCGGCGCACAACATATTTCTGCACTTTGTAGAGGCACTCCTCGATTTTTGTTTCCATCTCGGGGTAAACCTCGTCAAACTTCTCGTGCACCTTTTCATATACGGGCCTGAGTCTCTCGTCGCGGATTCTCTTGTCGTCGGTATCGAGCGCGAGGCGGATATCCTCAATGGCGAAGTCCTTGATTGCCTCGTACATCTCGGGGTCGGGATCGTTTGAGGGGAAATCAACCTTTGTCTTGCCGACTTCAGCTTTGATGTTGTTGATAAACTCAACTATCTTCTGATTTTCTTTGTGGGCAAACATAATGCCTTCATACATGTCGTCGTTGCTCACTTCGTTGGCGCCTGCCTCTATCATGGCAACAAGGTCGCTTGTGGAGGCAACGGTAACATACATGTCGCTCTTTGCTCTCTGCTCGAGAGTGGGGTTGATTACATACTGACCGTCAACAAGGCCTACAACCACGCCCGAAATGGGACCGTCCCAGGGAATTTCGGAGATTGAAATCGCTATGGAAACGCCGAGCATGGCGGTGATGCCGGGCTCGCAGTCGGGGTCAACAGACATAACGGTGGCAACAACACCCACGTCATTTCTCATATCCTTGGGGAAGAGGGGACGGATGGGTCTGTCAATAACTCTGGAGGCGAGGGTAGCCTTTTCGCTTGCCCTGCCTTCACGGCGCTGAAATGAGCCGGGAATCCTGCCCACAGAGTAGAGCTTCTCCTCATAATCAACAGAGAGAGGGAAGAAGTCAACGCCTTCGCGGGGCTTGTCTGCCATGGTCGCGGTGCAGAGCACGTTGGTTTCGCCGTAGCGGACAAGGCAGGAGCCGCCCGCGAGCTGAGCCATTTTGCCGACCTCTACCACGAAGGGTCTGCCGGCGATTTCTGTTTCGTATTTTTTGAAAGCTTCAAAAAACATTTTTTTACCTCGTTTCTTTTTATTTCAACGGGTAATGCCGGCGTTTAGCAATAAATCCGGAGTAAAAATCAGGGCTTTTACCCTCGATTCATTGCTAACATATCCGGGCATACCCGCGGATTGCTTTTCCCTTTTAAATACGGGAAAATGCAGGCAGAAATAAGCTTTCTGCCTGCATTGTTTGCGTGATTATTTACGCAGACCGAGTCTTGCAACGATTGAACGGTAACGCTCAATATCTACCTTCTGAAGGTATGCAAGGAGGTTTCTTCTGTGACCGACCATCTTAAGGAGGCCTCTGCGGCTGTGATTATCCTTCTTATGGATCTTGAGATGCTCGTTGAGGTCGTTGATTCTCTTGGTGAGAACAGCGATCTGAACCTCGGGTGAACCTGTGTCGCCCTCGTGTGCTGCATATTCTTTGATTATTGCCTGTTTTTCTTCCTGTGTCATTTTTTTCACCTCGTTTGATTATTTGCCTTCTTCTCAGTGCGGGGCAGGTGAAATCCTCAATGAGGCATACCCCCCGGACCGGGACAGAGGCAGATTGCAAACGGCATTATAGCACAGGAAATACAGTTTGTAAAGTGTTTTTTTATTTATTTCTATATACTTATTTATTCGGGAAGTTCTGTATAAACGAAAATTCCCACAAGTATTGCCGTAACTCCGCATATAAGGGCTGTCATTTTTTCTTCCTCCGGCTCAAAAAGAGTTTTCATATATATGTATGAGAAAAAGAAAAAAATGTTTCACCTTTTCTGAAACTTTTTCAGTTTTTTCGCGGTATTTTTTTCAGCTCCTCCATAATCTCGTCCGCCTTCTGCGCCGCAAGTGTGAAAGAATTGTTTTTCCAGTAGGCGGCAAGGGCGGCGGCAACGGTGATTATTATGCCTGCCGTGTCGCTCCATTCCCCGAGAAAGGTAAGGGGTTTCACGCCGAATGAGGCAAACGCGGTGTTTACGAGGGCGGCAATCAGCAGGGCAAGACGCGCCCAGGTGCCTGCGCTGACATCTTTAAAGTTCACTCAGTTTCTCCTCCAGATTCTGTATTTTGAATTCATTTACCGTCATTCTCTCCACGAGATTGTTGTGGCGGTTTACCTTTTCCTCAAGCTGTTCAAGGCGGAAGTTTGTGAGCTTCTGGCTTGCGAGTATTCCCGCAACGCAGCCTATCGCCGAGCCGAGGAAGGAAAAAAGAATATCATAGCTCATTTCTTCACTCTCCGGCATCCGCTCTCAAGGTTCACCCAGCCGCTCCCGTCGTCAAGCTTGCCCCATCTGCCGCGCTTTGCCGTTACGGTCACGGTGAATTTTTCGCCCTTAAGAAGGCGGCGCCTGACGGGGAACTCCTCTCCCGCACCGCTTCTCACGCAAACGGCGCGCTCAGCCACCTCATAGCGCGTGTTTTCCGCCAGGGCGTTTTCAATCCCTTTTGCTATCGCTTCGCCGCAGGTTTTTGCGCCCTGCTCCGTTTTGACCTTATCAAGATCACTGCCGCAGTCAATAAACACCGACTCCACCAGCACCGCGCATGGTTTTGTCTGCCTTATGAAGCCGAAATAATCTTTACCCTGCGCGTTAAGGCGGGTTTTTGCGCCCCTGTCTCTGACATTAAGCGCGGCGCTCACGTTGCGGCAGATTTCGTCAGCCGCTCTCCTGCCTGTGGGGGAGCCGTGGTAATAAAACGTTTCCGTGCCTGTGCCGCCGCCGGCGTTCAGGTGGATTTCCGCCGCGAAGCCGTAATCTCCGGCGTTCACATCCTTTATTCTCTCGGGCAGGTTTCTGCTGCCGTCGTAATTGATAAGGTCGCACTGCAGATAGTCCGAGGCGTATTTCGCTATGCGCCCGGCGATGCGGTGCTCGTGATATTTCTTATCGCCGCTCACGGCGCCCGGGTCGTATTTGCCCGCCTGATTTTTGCCGTGCCCGACGGATATAACTGTTTCTCTGCTCATATATCTGCCTCCTGTTTCATAAATTCAAGCAAATCCTTTCCTTCAAATTCAGTAATAACTCCGGAGCCGCCGTGGGACGCGACTCTTATCAGGCAGGCACTGCCGCCCTCTCCCGCGGGTGCGGCCACATAGGCGAGGATATCCTCATCGCCCGTTATGCCCTCAAGTATTTCCTCCGTAACCCGCGCCGCCTCATCGCGGGAGGACGGGAAAAAGACGGGCGCGCCGCCGCTTCCGCCGAGAAGGCAGGCGCACACCGCTGCAGTTATGTATCCGTAATCTGCCGAGCATAGCGTGTCTTCAATCCTGCCGAGCTTTTCCTCTATCCTGCCGAGCTTCTCAAATATGCTTTCATATCCGCCGTCCATCGGCCCCGCCTCGGGGGAGAGTGAAAAGCCGAAAAATATGCGCGAAACGCTCGACTTTACCGTTATATCGGCGCTGCCGCCTGTGAATACCGCGCTCACCTGCACACCGAGGCTCCCGCTCGCGGTGAGCTCCGAGGTGAGCGGGCAGTATATGTAATCCGAGTCGATGTAGGCCGGCTCGCAGTTATTGCCGCTTATTTCATTTGATATAATTGTTTTGCCGGGGTATGGCTCGAAGCTTACATAGTATCTGTCCGCCCCCTGCATATCGCTGCTGTCAAGGCGGATTTTCAGCCCGCAGGCGCGGTTTTCGCCCATATAGCCGCCGGAGTTTTCAAACGTGAGCTCCCTGAGCTCTCCGACCGTGCCCTCAATGTAGCTGAGCATATTTTCCACCCCCGTAATAGTTCATAAGTCTGTCCGCCGTTTCGAGCGTATCTCTGCGCTCGCGGTAGAGTATATTCAGCTCATCGCGCAGTATGCCCGCTTCACGGCTGTTCTTTTTAAGCGTCCTGAGTCTGGCGCGTCTGTCCGCAATCCTCTGCGACACGACATCCGCCGAAAAAAAGTAATCCCCCGCAAGTTCTTTAAGATCTTTCATCACACCATCATCCTTTCAGTTTATAACTCCGTATATTTCACAAAGGCCGAGCACCTCCGCCGCGAGGGGCTCCGCGCTGCCGGACTCTATCTCAAGCAGCCTTGCGCGGTCAATGCCAAGGGCTTTTGCCGCCACTGAGGAGGGTATGGCCCTTGCAGCGCGCAGATTTTTCAGCTTTTCGCCGGGTGAAGCGCCCGCGCTCTGCCTTGCCGCGTTCACCGAAACGGCGTAGTTGAGAAGGGCTTCCGTGCCCCGGCCGCCCTCAAGCTCATTCTGATAGATTATCACATAGTCCAGCGCTTTTTTCAGTTTTTGCTTTGCCTTTGAAAGCGCGGCGCTCACCGCGGCGGGTGAAACGCCCTTTTCGGCCGACACCTCGCTCTGTGTTTTGCCATCGTAGAATACGGCCCTCACATACTCCCGCTCCTTTTCCGTCAGCTCTCTCTGCACGGCGAGCCCAATGAGATATGCGAGGTCGAGAGCGCGCTTTCTCCAGGCGTATTCAACCGGCGTTTCGCAGGCGCGGCAGCATCTGCCGCAGCAGATTCCCACCGCGTTTCTTATCTCTTTTTCGGAGGGCAGGGATATATCGGCTTCAGCACTTTCAATAGTAATTGTCATTAAATCACCCCGTTTCTGTGTCAAAAATACGAGCACTGCTAATAATTTTAGTCCCGAAAAATCGGTTTGTCAATAGGAAAAATAATTTTTTGGCGAAAAAGCTTGACTTTTTTAATAGAATGCCTCATAATACACAGTGAATAATAGTGTCTGAAATTTTTTAAGCAGAAGACCGTCCCCCACACGGAGCAATATTTACGCTCTTATCCGAACGGAGGAATACAATGAACAACATCAGACTTTTAAGAAAAAAAGCCAATCTCTCGCAGCTTGAGCTTGCCGAGCTTTGCGGCGTACATCAGACGGCTATCAGCCAGTGGGAAAAAGGCAGAACCAACCCGGACACCGATATGCTCATAGCGCTCAGCCAGATTTTTCACTGCTCCATAGGCGCTATTTTAGGGCTTGATGCCCCGGACGACCCGGTAATGATACCGGTCAAGGGTTTCGTTCAGGCCGGCGAAATGACATTCATAGAGGATGAGGATGTGTGCGAGTTTGTGGCTATTTCGCCGGAGCTCGCAAGGCGCGGAGAATACTGCGGGCTGACGGTCAAGGGTCAGAGTATGTACCCGATGTTTCAGAGCGGCGACACGCTCATAGTGCGCATTCAGAGCCAGGCGGAGGATAACGATATCGTCGTTGCCATGGAGGCGGGCGAAAACTCAACCCTCAAGCGTCTCAAAGTGCTCAAAAACGGCATCCTGCTTATGGCGGAGAATCCGGAGTATAATTCCATTTTTTATACGCGCGAGCAGGTCGCTAAGCTGCCCGTAACCTTTTTCGGCAAGGTAGTGGAGCTGCGCCGTGAAATATAAACATACAGCAAAAAGAACCGCCCGCGCGGTTCTTTTTTTCGCGCTGCCGCAGCCGCGGGCAAAGCGGACCGAAGGGTTACGGATTCCGCGGCGGGCATACCCGGTTCACTTTTTCTCCCCCCACAATATACAGATGCCCGCGACTAAACATAGTGAAATCGAAATAAAAAAACACAATATGTTGACAAAAGCTATTGACAAAATAAAAACTATATATTATAATGTAGCAGATAAACTGCGGGAGTAGTGCACCCTTTTGCATTTTCAGCCCGCGACAAACGCAGATTTGTATGTGAAATCTATGAAAGCAAAGGATAGTGGTTGATATGTCCGTTAAGAAGCTTCAGTACTTTGCCGGCGGTCAGTGGCTTGATTCCAAGACCGAAAAGTATATGGATGTTTATAATCCGTCCACCGGCGAAGTTATCGCTCAGACTCCGTGCTGCACCAAAGAGGAGGTTGACTATGCAGTCGAGTGCGCCAAAAAGGCGTTCCCCGCATGGAGCAACACCCCCGTTATGAAGAGAGTGCAGATTATCTATGATTTCCGCGACCTTCTCGTTGCCCATATGGACGAGCTCACAGAGCTGTGCGCCAAAGAAGAGGGCAAGGTATGGAACGAGGCAAAGGGCGACATTCTCAAGGTCAAAGAGCCTGTTGAGCTTGCTCTTTCCGCCCCCTCGCTGCTTATGGGCGAGAGCATACGCGACACTTCCTCCGGCTATGACACCACACTTTACAGAGAGCCCGTCGGCGTTTTTGCCGGCATCGCTCCTTTCAACTTCCCCGGTATGATTCCCATGGGCTGGATGACTCCGATGTGCATCGCCTGCGGCAACACCATAGTTATCAAAGCCGCTTCAATGACTCCCATGACCTGCATGCGCATTGCGGAGCTCTGGCAGGAGGCCGGCCTTCCCGACGGCGTTGTGAATATCGTGACCTGCTCAAGGGTAGAGGCAGACCAGCTGCTTGACCATCCCGATGTCAGGGGCATCACCTTTGTCGGCTCCACCTCTGTCGGTCTTCACATTTATTCAAGAGCCGCTTCCAACGGCAAGAGAGTGCAGTGCCTGTGCGAGGCCAAGAACCACGGCCTTGTGCTTGAGGACGCAGCTCTCGAGAGAAGCGCAAGAGGCATCATCAACTCCTCATTCGGCTGCGCGGGCGAGCGCTGCATGGCCCTGCCCGTTATCGTAGCTCAGGAGAGCATAGCGGATGAGCTTATCGGTTACCTTGTGAAATTCGCGAGGGAGCTCAAAATCGGCCCCGCTTATGAGAAAGACAGCCAGCTCGGCCCCGTTGTTTCCGCTGAGCACAAAAAGAGCGTGCTTGACTGGATAAACAAAGGCATAGAAGAGGGCGCGAAGCTCGTGCTCGACGGCAGGAATGTCAAAGTGCCCGGCTACGAAAACGGCTTCTATATAGGCCCCACCATTCTCGATAACGTCACCCCCGAAATGACTGTCGGCACCCGCGAAATCTTCGGGCCCGTGCTCTGCATAAAGAGAGTCAAGGACTTTGAAGAGGGCCTTGCGGTTATGAACGCCAACCCCTTCGCAAACGGCAGCGTTATCTTCACCCAGAGCGGCTACTATGCCAGAGAGTTCACCAAGAGGACTGACGGCGGCATGGTCGGCGTAAATGTCGGCATCCCCGTACCCGTGGGCGTGTTCCCGTTCACCGGCCACAAGAAGAGCTTCTTCGGCGACCTCCACTGCCTGGGTAAGGACGGCTTCCGCTTCTACACCGAGACCAAGGCTGTCACCACACGCTGGTTTGATGAGGAAGAAATGAAAGCCAAGCACGTTGACACCTGGGACGGCTCCGTCGGCGGAGACCTGAAGTAAGATAAGAGTTAAAAACCGGGAGTGAATTGAATTTGCCGTGGCAACAATCAGACTGAGTGAATCCTTGCAAAGCAGCAGGAAGCTGCGGCGGTTATCGCTCATATGGTCAGAAGCGGCACAAGTATCGGAGCAAAAATCCGATTCACACTCCGCAGGTCAATTCATATTGCGCAAGCAACAATTCAATATAATAGGTATATATAGAAAACACTGCCGACCGTTACGCCCCTGCGGGGCATCCGGCGGGATACTGTCATCCTGCCCTACCGGGGAGCAGATAATATAGATAACAATTTTGCTCACAAAATAAATTGCTCACAAAGGCAAAGAAAAGGAAGGTTTTTTATGAAAAAAGGTTTAAAAAGACTTTTGTCACTGATTATGGCGGTTGTGATGCTGACAGGCATTATGGCAATCGGCATGAATGTGTTTGCGGATGATGGTTATTCGCAATATGATTATGATAAACATATCAATAATGCGAATAATCAGCTCGAGCCTCACACTTACGGTCCTTATGATGCTACCACCGGGACAGCGACTTGTACTCTATGTGGTTTTGTACATAATTGCCGTGAGCATGGTCATATAGATATAAATATAAATGGTAATGATAAATGTAAATGTGATCTTTGCGGAGAGGATGCTCATGTTGATAAGCAACCTCAAGATCATATTTGTGATAAATGTGGACAACCAAATACTCATACTTGGATTCTTTGTGTTCATGAAGAAGCAACTTGTAGAACTGGTGATAGGTTTGTTTATTACTGTAGCACATGCGGCTATTCTGAAGACGGACACAATCATGACGAAAACGGTAACGTTTTAGAAACAGCTTACGGTGAAGGAGGCAGACTGTATGAAACCATTAAGATAATAGATGGTTTTACAGTAGCTCTCGGTCACTATTATGATTTTTCATCCGACAAAGTTGATATAACATGGACCGGTCTTGATTCCGATTCTTCAACGCCTTATATTACTGCTACCGGTGTGTTCACCTGTGCAAGAAAAGATTGCGGTTATCAGGTAAGTGTAACGATTGAGAATATCGAGGAGACCAGTAGCGGAAAAATAGAGCTCCTTGAGGAGATGCTGGACCCAACATGCCAGAGCGGTTCAAACCAGTATAAGGCAACATTTAAGGTTCCCGAGGGCAATGATACCACAAAATATAAAATATATACTGAGACAAAAACGGCTTCTTATGGAAAATTGTCAGATCATGTTGAAGACAGTCCGATTGTAAATGTTATAAAGAATCCTTCATGCGAAGAGCCCGGCGAGAAGGAAATAATTGTCAAATGTAAATTTTGCGGCACGGTAATCAGCAGAACAACAGAGGAAATAGCTGCAGAAGGTCATGACGATCCTTCCACAGCCACGCTAATAACAGTTGACCCCACCTGCACCGAGGAAGGGCGTACCTACTATGTTTGTTCAAAGTGCCACAAAGAAGTAACAGTTTCGACCACTCCGGCAGAAAGTCACGATTTTGACAGAACCAATCCCATTCAGGTTATTCCTCCCACGGCGACTCAAAGCGGCAAACTTGTTTATAAGTGCAGAAAATGCGATGCTACTGTAATTGAAGATGACCCCAACAGTCCCGCCACCGGCGGTACTGACTCCAAAGTGAGAGCAATTGGCAATGATTTCTATCATGAAGTGGGCGAGTGGAAAGAAAACGAGTCCGGAGAGTTGGAGTTTGTCAAAAGCGATTTGGAATCCCATGTATTTTTATATAGTGAAGACATTGGTATGTACAGATGCATAATATGCGGCGAAGTTAAGGATCTTGAAGAAGTCAAATCAAGGCATCTTGATAAATTCGGTCAGGACGCCATAGAATTAACCGGACGTACAAAGGCTACTTGTGAATCCTATCCCACTGAAACCTATCGTTGCAGGCACTGTGACGGCACATACTATGTCAGAATAGGAGATCAGCTTGGTCATCAGTGGCCAGTAAAGCGAGAATCGAACGGCATTACTCTTAAGGAAGTTGACCCTCCCGAGGATCCCGGCTACATGGACGAGGATGACAATCCCGTTCCCATCCTGCCGCAGATAAAGCCCAACTTCAAATGGGTTGAACTTGAATCTGTCTATGAAATGAAGGACGGCGAATGGCAGGACACTTCATCTCAGGCAGTGAATCCTCCTGCCACCGATACCGATGACAGCACCTCCGAGAATGGAGAAGACACTTCAGGAAGCACCCCGTCATCCTCCACGCCTTCTTCCTCCGTTTCAACCTCTAACCTCCCGGAAGGTACCTTTGCCTGGGTTGTGTGGAACAAGGAAGGTAATGACATAGTTTCCGCTACCCTCTATATAAGATGTAAGAGAAACGACTGCGATAGGAATGCACCGCTCCAATATACAGTATACACAAGAACAAACGATATCGGATATATCAGAACCGGCGTAAAGGTGACCGAGGAGCAGAAGGAGGAGCTGCTTGAGCAGCATCCCGAGCTTGACAAGACCTGTGGCGATATCACTGTCAATCTTGCCATGTTCACTATTTACGATTTCCCGTCAAAGGGATATGCCTACCATTACACCGCAGTAAGGCCTACAGATTTTAAGGAGCATACAAAGGATAAGCTGACATTTGAAAATCTTGAAAATGCTAAGCTGAGCGAAGATGGAAAATCCGTGGTCGGAACCAGCTGCCTTGAAGACGCCAAGTATGAAGAGGTTTACTACTGCAAGGAATGCGGCAAAGAAATAAGCAGAGAAGAAAAAACAATCACCGCTCCCGGCAAGCATACTCCAGACCCTGATGTATCGAAAGTACAAGTCGGAGATCCGGTTGAACCCACCTGCACTAAGGACGGTTACACAACCTATAAGTACATGTGCAAGGTATGCGGAGAGTATTATACCGAGAAAGAAAATATTATTCCCGCTCTTGGTCACATAGAAAGTACAGTACAGGAAGAGGAAGTAACGAAAGCAACTTGTGAACATGAGGGAAGAATCAGATATTATACCAAATGCCCGGTGTGTAATCAGATTGTAGAAGAAAGATATGAAACTGTTCCCATTCAGCCTCATACCTGGAATTACGATGAAGGTGAAGAAGGTACCGGCGTGCCGCCCACATGCACAGAATCCGGGTATCGTTACCGCACCTGCACTGTATGCCACAAGCAAGAAAAAGTAAATATTCCCGCTTTGGGACATGATTTCAGAGCAGTACCTTACGATCCGGCAACATATAAAGAGTTTTATTACAGCAATTCAAAATACGGTCACTTTGATTTCAAACAGGGCAACTGGTCCGATACAGATTACAGGAAGTATCATTACAATGTCTGCACAAGATGCTATAAAGGTACGCCTCAAAGCCGTGATGCCCATATAGATGTGAACTATGATTTCAACTGTGACGACTGCGGATTTAAGCTTGAGTTCAGAGAGCACTGGCTCCATTATCTGATTGGCTATCCGCTCTACTGGTTCAAGACACACGCATTCCCGATTATATTTATGGTTAACTTCTGATATCGGAGGTCGTAAATTATGAAAAAACTTATTGCGGCACTTTTAGCCCTTTCAATTCTCTTTGCTTTTGCCGCCTGCGGCAGTAAGCAGACCGAAGCGGAAAGCACCGAGCCCGCCCCCTGGGAGACGAGCGAGAGCGCTTCCGAGACAGAAGCAACAACCGAGCCCGAAAGCGTGACCGACGCGACCGAGCCCGAGAGCACATCCGAAGCTGAGACCTCCGCAAGTGAAACGGAAACATCGGCCGAAGAAACCTCAGCAGAGGAAACAACCGAGGCTGAAAAGAAGCCCGAAACAACTGCCGAAATTCTTGCCGCTTACACAGAGGTTATGAACCAGGCAAAGAAGGACGCCCCCGGCTTTACCAAGGTTGAGTATCAGGAGCTTCCCTCCGACAGCGCATCAAGAGTTGTTTCAAAGGGCGGCGGAGTTGTAAACGCGGCTCTCAAGCTCGCAGACCACTTCATGACAACCGAGGCGGACGCAAAGGCGGACCCCGAAGTTCAGCAGAAGGGCAACAACATGCGCTCCTGGCCGGTATGCAAGAGCCCCAAGGGCTGCATGCTTACAGACACCGGCGCAATCAAGAGCGCCAAGTTTGAGGAGCTCTCAAACGGCAACTATAAGATTACCATAGTGCTTAAGGCAGAGGATAACCCCGAGCCCGCCCCCGACGGCGGCACCTCGGCGCCGAGCAATCACGGCGGCGTGTTCAGCCCTCTCTCAAGGTCTGAGATAGATGAAAACCTCAACGGCGGCTTTGTTTCCGCGGTGGCTAAGGATATAAGCTACAAAATCACCTATCACGACTGTGAGACCGTGCTGGTATATAACCCCAAGGATAACCACGTGGTATCGCTCGACCAGACTACCCACACAACCATTTCCGGTCAGGGCAGGGTAGCGGGTATGCAGATGGTTGTTGACAAGCAGGAGCTTATCGACTACATGCATATCTACAACATCAAGTACTGATAACAAATTTAATGTGCGCAGCGGGCTGCCGGTAAATCGGCAGCCCGAATGTGTATAGGGTTTATTAAACCACCCGCCGCGCACAGGATATGCGGCGCATAAACACTCCAAATCAAATTGCTGCCTGACGGCGAATGACGGCTCTGGGTCATTCCGGGCGGATGATATCCGCCCCTGCGGCATTATATAAAACAAAACGGAGATGCATTATGGAAAAAATAACTACCGAAGGCAGAAGGTTTATTGACGGGCACGGCAGGCAGAGACTGTTCAACGGCGTGAATCTCTGTGACAAGGGCAGCTACCCGGACGGGAGCAAAAAAAGAATCTACGCTCTCGATTTTGATGAGCGCACAGTTTCGCGCCTTGCCGAAAACGGCTTCAACATTGTGCGTCTAGGCATAATATGGGATGCGATTGAGCCTCAGCCCGGTAAGTATGACGAGAAATATCTCGACCGTGTGCAGGCTGTGGCAGACCTTTGCGCCAAATACGGCATTTACTTCTATCTTGATATGCACCAGGATCTTTTCTCGGGCCGTGATAACGGCGCGGGCGGCGACGGAGCCCCCGAATGGGCGTGCATTACCGGCGGCGCGGAGTATCAGCCGGCGCGTTTCGTGTGGGCGGAGGGTTATTTCTGGGGCAGGGCCGTGCAGAATTCCTTCACCGCCTTCTGGAATGATGAAAAAATCAACGGTGTGCCTCTCCAGACTTATTTCCGCAATATGTGGAAGCACGTGGCTCAGAGATTTGCCGACCATCCGGCACTCTTCGGCTTTGACCTTTTCAACGAGCCCTATCCGGGTGTTGACGGCGGCAGGGTGTTCAGAAAGCTTATCGCCGGCGCCGTAAAAACCGGGCTGCTTGACAAACGCTTCAGCGTCAGGCAGGCGGCAAAGAATCTGCTGAATAAAGATGTTATCAAATGTCTTGACCCGTTTGATGATTTTACTCTTTTCCGCAAAGCGACATCCGGAGCGGATGACATAATCAGAAAGTTCGACACAGGCGTTTACTCCCGTTTCCTTGACGGCGCGGCAGGCGCAATCAGGGAGGTTACGGATAACGGAATTATCATGATGGAAAACAGCTACTACTCAAACCTCGGTATTCCGTATTCCGCCCCGGCGGTTACAGTCGGCGGAAAAAGAGAGCCAAAGCTCTGCTTCGCGCCGCACGCCTATGACCTTATGGTTGACACACCCGCTTACAAGTACGCGAGCAACGGCAGGGTAGGCGGTATTTTTGACGAGCACAGACGCAGCCAGCAGCGCCTTGATGTACCCCTGCTTGTGGGCGAATGGGGCGGCACAAGCGACGGCACCGAATGGCTTCATCACATAAGATTCCTGCTTGACAAATTTGATAAATTCCAGTGGAGCCAGACCTACTGGGCATATTATGACGGGCTGCTTGACGCTCCCATAATGGGCGAGCTTCGCAGAACCTACGCCCGCGCGGTAACAGGCACTATTGACAATTACTCCTATAACAGGGATAATAAAGTATATACTCTTGAATATACTCAGGGCGGTAAATTCAGCGTACCGACTGAAATATATCTTCACGCGAAGCCCGTGAGCATAGAGTGCACCGGTAAGTATGAGATTGACGGCGATGTGCTCAGAGTAAAGACCAAGCCGGGCAAAAATAAAGTTACGGTTGCCTTCTGACGCGCCGTACTTTTTGGGGAGAAAAAGCAAATGGCAAACGGTTACAAAGTAGGAAAATACTATATGGCGCCGAAACTTGTTATCGCTATTGCGGCAGTGATAATGGTAGTAATCGGCGTTTGTGCCGGTGTTGCGTCGGCGAGAAAGACAAAGGCCGGGCAGGCGGCAAAGCTCACCGGCTGCACATTTGACACCACGGTGTTTGAGGATGTCAGCGACGCTCAATGCCTTAATGAAAAAATGATAGTCTTCACTGATTCACAGGGCAAGAAGGGCATAATGACACTTGACGGCGTGATAACCCAGGAGGCAAATCAGGATGCGGTTTATACCGTGAGTGATGCCTGGCGAAGTGTTAAATATGTGTGCGAGGGTCCCCTTTCCGAATACCGCCTTCTGATTGATCCCGAGACCGCCATTGTTACAAACAGGCAGTATCACGGAGTGACCGAGCCGGAGAAAACGGCTTACTGGAGTGTCGCAGGGAATCACCTTGCCTGGTATGACAAGCTCGGCTACGCGGGCGAAGCAGGCAAATATGAGTGCAACCTCGAAGAGGGGCTCTATCCTGTGCAGTCAGCTCCCGAGGACGGCGGAAAATACGGCTTTATAAACGAAAACCTCGGCCTCGAAATCGCTCTTCTCTATGACGGAGCGGGTGAATTTTCGGAGGGCCTGGCTCCCGTGAGAAGGAAAGGCAGCTGGGGATATATAAACGAAAAGGGCGTAACGGCAATAGACTTTTTATTCGAGTCCATAAGCGAAGCGGGGGCATACGGCTTCTCAAACGGTCTTGCCCCGGCAAAGCAAAACGGCTTCTGCGGCATAATCAACCGCAGGGGTGAGACGGTTGTAGCGTTTGAATTTGAAGATATTCTGCCCGGTAAAGACGGAAAGTTCGTCGGCAAAAAGGGCAGTGCATGGGGCCTTATAACAGTAAACAGAGAGATTGTTGAAGCGGAGAGCACCTCTCCTGTTACGGAAAAGCAGACCCGTATTCCGGCTCAGGGCAATTTCAAAGTGGTCACATCAGGCAGCCCGCTTAACCTCAGATCAGCGCCCGATACGGGGTCGGCAATCCTCGCGAGAATACCCAACGGAACGATAATCAGCGTGGCAAAAACAGAAAACGGCTGGGCAAATGTCACATATAATTCCGTTTCCGGCTGGGTCAGCACAGACTTTATAAGAGAGCTTGAAACACAGCCCGAAACAGCTCCTTCCACAGACGAAATGGGCGCAGTCGGGTAAGCGCGGAAAAACGGCCTGAAAAAATTTTTGAAAAAATTTCTTGACAAACCATAAAAGCATGCTATAATAAACTTGCAAGTGCTAAGCTTGTATTTGTGAGCAACAAATGAAAAGCCATCCGGTAAAATGCGTAGAATGTTAATGCGTTCTGCGCATTTTACCATTTAAGGAGAAATACATTTTTTTCGGGATTCTTCAGCGCCGACGGGGGCTGCGGAATCCCCCTTTTTTGTGTGCGCAAAGCGCTTATAAACCCTTATATATAAAGGAATTCCGCTGCTTGGCTCAGACGAAGCCGCACGAAAGATAAAGCGCAAAACGAAACTTTTTTGCGGCCTGCCAAATTGCAAAAAAAGAAAGAAAAAAGGGCAATATCAGGTCCGTGTTTTCTGAAAAAAAAAGAGTCCGTTTTCCGGTGCCGACCATGACAGAAAGGGGATAATTGAGAATTCGTTTTCAGAAAAATTTCAGAAAAAAGCACGGCAAAAAGCAATCAAAAACCGGTAGTTTTTTCTCTGATTATCCGGCGGGGAGGAAAAATTTCCTGACGTTATCCCCGAAAATCACGGTCCGGTTTTGGCAGTCCGAAGGACACCTGTCATTTCCTCTGTGCCGGGGTCTCAGGTTCATTTTTTTCGCCCGGAACAACCCCTTTTTCTCTCCTGAAATCGACTCGATTTTGCTGATAACGCATTATTATCGCAAACAAAGTGCACAAAAACAGAGCTTATTATTAAAAGAGTTGCATAAAAAAATATTTATCGCTAAACTAGTATATTTATCTATATTTTGTATTTCTTTATATATTACCTCTATATATAGTGCTTATTTCCGGTGCGGCGCCGGGGAGGGGCGGACCGCCTTAAAATCAAAGGAATCGGGGCTCTGAAAAAGGCTGAAAAAAATATAAAAAAATGCTTGACATCCATTATATATTATGATAAAATTTCCCGGCATACCGAGTAGTGGGTGATTTGCGCCCTGACGTCGGTATATGATATGCGATGATACGGGAGGTGGCCGCCCTCGAGGCGGGGAATTTCCGTGGAGTATGTCCGATTTTAAACCGGGCGAATGTTTATTCCGGCAGCGTTCGCGCCTGCCCGCAGATTTTTCGTCACAGTGCTCAAAAAGCGGCTGTCTTGCGAAGCCGTCACATTTGAGTGCAATGATGGAAAATGTCGGGCGAGCCCGTGCGCACTTGTGACTGCCTGTTCCCTGGGCGGCATAAGCAGGAATAATTAGAAGAGCAAATGGCTGAATTGCCCCGGAAAGTGTTTTCCGGTTTTTGAATCGGGAGGGTTGAAACACCCGGGTCAGTTTATAAAATTTGCGTGCCCGCCAAACTTTTAAGGAGGCATTACAATGGCAGTTAAGGGAAAAATCAGAATCAGACTCAAAGGCTACGATCACACTCTTGTTGACAAATCGGCAGAGCAGATTGTTGAAGCCGCAAAGAGAACCGGCGCCGAGGTTTCCGGCCCCGTACCTCTTCCCACAGAGAAAGAGATAGTCACAATTCTCCGCGCTGTTCACAAGTATAAGGACAGCCGTGAGCAGTTTGAGCAGAGAACACACAAGAGACTCATCGACATCATCAGACCTTCAGCCAAGACAGTTGAGGCGCTGACCAACCTTGAGCTCCCCGCAGGTGTGGAAATCGAAACCAAGTTTTAATTGAAAAGCAGACCGTACAGGTCAAGTTGGCGGCATACCGTCAACCAATAACCAAAGGAGGATGCAAATATGCAAAAAGCACTCATCGGCAAGAAAATCGGCATGACCCAGATTTTCGATGAAAAGGGAAACGTTATTCCCGTAACAGTCGTTGAAGCGGGCCCCTGCAATGTAGTTTCCAAGAAGACTCTTGAGAACGACGGCTATGAAGCGGTTCAGCTCGGCTTCGGCGATATCAAGGTTCAGCGCGTGAGCAAGCCCCTTATGGGTCATTTCAAGAAGAATGACGTTGCTCCCAAGAAGACGCTGAAGGAATTCAGATTTGACGACATCAACTCGCTCAATATCGGCGACACCCTCACCGCTGATATCTTTGCGGTAGGCGACAAGGTTGACGTTGTCGGCACCAGCAAAGGTAAAGGCACCGCCGGCGCCATCAAGAGATGGAACTTCGGCCGCCTCAAAGAGTCCCACGGTACCGGCCCTGTTGCAAGGCACGCCGGCTCACTGGGCGCCTGCTCCGATCCCTCAAGAGTTTACAAGGGAAAGAAGCTTGCAGGCCACCTCGGCTGCGAAAGAGTTACCATTCAGAATCTCACGGTAGCCAAGATTGATGCAGAGAATAACCTTGTAGCCATCAAGGGCGCCATCCCCGGCCCCAAGGGCGGCATCGTTGTTATCAGCAATGCAAAGAAAGCATAAGGAAAGGAGTAGAAAATAATGCCTACAGTATCAGTTTTTGACAAGGCCGGCAAGAAGGTTTCCGACCTCGAGCTCGCAGAAAGCATTTTCGGCATCGAGCCCAGCATTCCCGCTATGCATCTTTGCGTAGTAGCATATCTGGCAAATCAGCGTCAGGGCACACAGTCTACCCTTACCAGATCAGAAGTCAGCGGCGGCGGCAAGAAGCCCTGGAGACAGAAGGGCACAGGCCGCGCAAGGCAGGGTTCAACAAGAGCTCCCCAGTGGTATCACGGCGGTATAGCTCACGGCCCCAAGCCCCGCAAATATCACAAGGACGTAAACAAGAAAGTAAGACGCCTTGCAATGAAATCCGCATTTTCGGCAAAGGTTGCGGACGGAGAGCTCATCGTTCTCGATTCTCTCAAGCTTGACGCCATAAAGACCAAGGATATGGTTGAGGTTATCAACGCTCTTGAGACCGGCAAGAAGGTTCTCTTCGTTCTTCCCGAGAAAGACGATATCATCTATCGCTCGGCACGCAACATTGCAGGAGTCAAGACCACTCTTGTAAATACACTCAACGTTTACGACATCCTCAATTGCGACACCGTAGTGCTGCTTAAAGATGCCGTAGCAAAGATAGAGGAGGTATACGCATGAGCAAAGCACCTCAGAGCATAATTCTTCGCCCTGTTATCACAGAAAACAGCATGGACGGCGTAGCAGACCGCAAGTACACATTTGAGGTTGCCAAAGACGCCAACAAAATTGAGATTGCTCAGGCAGTTGAAGCTCTTTTTGACGTTGAAGTAGAGAAGGTAAACACCATAAACGTTAAAGGTAAGCTCAGAAGATACGGCCGTTTCGAGGGCTACACAGCCTCCCGTAAAAAAGCGATCGTAACCCTTACCGAAGGTTCGAAGACAATCGAATTCTTCGACGGTATGATGTAATAAAACAACAAACCTTATATTAGGCGGTAAAGTATGGAGCGTACGCTCCGCAAAGCCGCTGACAGGAGAGTGTAAAAATGGCTATTAAATTTTACAGACCGACCACTAACGCAAGGCGTAATATGTCGGTTACCGATTATTCCGAGCTCTCAAAGGTTGCTCCCGAAAGAAGCCTTCTTGTTTCCCTCAAGAAGAACAGCGGCCGCAACAGCTACGGAAGAATAACCGTTCGCCACAGAGGCGGCGGAGTTCGCACAAAGTATCGTATAATTGATTTCAAAAGAGATAAGTTCGACGTACCCGCAAAGGTAGAGAGCGTTGAGTATGATCCCAACCGCTCCGCTTTCATCGCCCTTCTCAAGTATGAAGACGGCGAGAAGAGATACATCCTTCAGCCCGTCGGCCTTAAAGTAGGCGACACGGTTGAGGCAGGCCCCGGCGCAGATATCAAGCCCGGCAATGCTCTTCCCCTCAAGAACATCCCCGTAGGTACCGTCGTACACAACGTTGAGCTCTACCCCGGCAGAGGCGGCCAGCTTGCAAGAGCAGCGGGCAACTCCGCTCAGCTTATGGCTAAAGAAGGCATCTATGCTCTTCTCCGTCTTCCTTCAGGCGAGCTTCGCAACGTTTCAGCAGACTGCATGGCCACTATCGGCCAGGTCGGCAACCTTGACCACGAAAACGTCAAGATCGGTAAAGCCGGACGCAAACGCCACATGGGCTGGAGACCTACTGTCAGAGGTTCCGTAATGAACCCCAATGACCACCCCCACGGCGGCGGCGAAGGCAAAGCCCCCATCGGCAGACCGGGCCCCGTTACCCCCTGGGGTAAGCCCGCTCTCGGCTATAAGACCAGAAAGAACAAGAAGTCATCCGATAAGATGATAGTTAAACGTCGTAACGACAAATAAGTGAAAGGAGCAGATAATAATGGGCAGAAGCGTTAAAAAAGGACCCTTTGTGCAGCCTAAACTGCTCGAAAGAGTTCAGAAGATGAATGAAACCGGCGAGAAGCAGGTTCTCAAAACCTGGAGCCGCGCATCCACTATCTTCCCCGATTTTGTCGGTCACACATTTGCCGTTCATGACGGACGCAAGCACGTCCCCGTATATGTTACGGAGGATATGGTCGGCCACAAACTCGGTGAGTTTGCGCCTACGAGGACCTTCAGAGGCCACGCAGGTTCAAAGACTTCCAACAACGGTAAATAATCGGCGAAAGGAGTGTATATAAATGTCAGATAACGAAATGATGAGCGTGCCTACCGCAACAGCAAAGGCCACTTACATCCGTATTGCTCCCCGCAAGGTTCAGATAGTTCTCGATCTTATCAGAAACCAGCCGGTGGACAAGGCAATGGCAATTCTCAGATACACGCCCAAAGCCGCGTGTGAACCCCTTGAGAAGCTTTTGAAATCCGCTATTGCAAACGCGGAAAACAACAACAATATGGATGTTGACCGTCTGTATGTTGCAGAATGCAGCGTAGGTCAGGGCCCCACTCTCAAGAGAATCAGACCCAGAGCGCAGGGCAGAGCCTACAGAATCAATAAGAAAACGTCACACATCACCCTTGTTCTCAAGGAAGCAGAATAACGAAGAGGAGGTTAAACAATGGGACAGAAAATTAATCCTACCGGTTTAAGAATCGGCGTAATAAAGCCCTGGGAATCC
>JAEEGL011089713.1_pt1 | contig 22715 bp, 16 predicted proteins | sample 9134231 | NCBI WGS metagenome assembly JAEEGL01 (sample SAMN16246548, study PRJNA631951) | gut metagenome | biome: gut microbiome; feature: rumen; material: fiber-attached | host: Bos | place: Iran: Karaj | collected 2018-10 | reverse complement strand
GTATAGTCAAATATCTGATGGAAGATGGAACGGCCGAAATGCGCATATTTAATGAGCCTATTAAATATGTTGCCGAAGACGGAACAGTTCATACAAAAAGCACGGAGATAGTAAAAATACCTGATAATACTAAGTACGGCTACTCCAACCTGCACAATGATGTTCGAATACAATTTGGTTCTCTTATATCAAACGGAATCTCGTTGGAGTTTAACGGTCATTCATTATATGTTTTTCCGTCAACTGAGTCCCTTGCATCAGCAGAATTGACTCACGACAATAAAACAGTTAAATATAACGGTGTTTTTTCGGATAACATCAATGTTGAATATATGGCAGATTATTCCGGTTTGAAGGAAAATATAGTCATTGAGCAGTATGCCGGAATAAACAACTTCTCTTTCATCATAGAAACCGAAGACACTATTATTGACAAAAACGGAACAATTGAACTTGTTGATAAGAACGGTAATAACATAGGCAGCTTCGGTGCGGTTTTTGTTACTGATGCCAATGGCAAATCTATATATGGGTATTCGAGTGTAAGTAAACTGGAAGGCCCTAGATTTCTTTATACACTCATTGTGCCTGAAGATTATCTTACAGATAGCAATACTGTATATCCGGTAAATGTAGACCCCACTTTTACCTTCAACTTTTATACCAATAATTTTGCCGGGTATAAGCAAATCTACGATGTTACATTGTATCAGTACGGATATGTCTATCAGCCGCAGAGCGAAACCCTAACTGTATCTTTTGAAACAAATTACGGATTTAAAAGAACCTTAGTAAAATTTCCGAACTTAAATACGATTTTAAAACAGATTGGTGAAGATAACATTTTAAATGTTAATCTTTCCTACTACGCATTTACACAAAATACCGCAACTGTTTATGTTAATCCGATGACCGTTAACTGGTCGCATTACGCGAGTTCGTTAACAAATGATACTTATACCAACCTATATAACGGATACAACTCGAATATTACATTAACTGGCGCAATCCATTATGGACCAGGAATAATTAATATTACTTCTATTGCGCTTAACTGGCTAAACAATGAATACCCGAATCGCGGCATTATAATTAGTGGCATGAGCAGTAGCATTATTGGATCAACGGAATGCCAGTTCGGATACAGTCGTCCATATATATCTATTGAATATATATATGAGGCGGAAACTGCCGATTGTTATGAAGGTTTATTTAAGTTGATACCATACGATGCAAACGGTCTGATGGTAAATTATGCAATGAAAAACGACAACAGCGTTATTATGACCTCAATTACCGATAATGTTTACGATTCAGACCAATTACTTTTAATATCTAAAGATACACTGGGATATACCATTCAAAATCCATATAATGACAAATATCTTACATCAAATAATGGTTCTGTATCCTTTTCATTAACCAAAACAAGCGGATCATACTGGAGCTTTGTCGACAGTGGATATGGTGGAGGAGTGTTTATAGTTGGAACATCTCAGGAACAACTTAATTGCCTTACTCCGGGCGTTGCCGGGTCAAGTGTTAGTGTTTTGACGTGGTCTCAAGGGATTTCAACTAACCAGGCAGCTATGTGGGTAATGAAAAGGCAGATTGATAAAATACCGTGTAAACTAAAAAATGTATATTCCCAAAAATATTTAACAGTTGCCAACGGTTATGACAGAAATAATATGAACATTTTTCAACTGCCTTTTTATGGAGAGGCAATTTCGGAGATCTTAAGCAAAGATTGTTACACACCTTTATTTGGAGCACAAAAAGTTAGATTAATATACAATAATGATACATCCTCATATTCAATTTATCTTATGTGTAGCGAGAACGGGCGATACAGGACGCTTGCCTGGGAAAACAATAATGCTGTTTCGAAGCAACCAACGGATTCTAACAATAAGCTTTCAGTACTTCAAGGATCTGGTTGTATTATAACAATAAAACAAAAGACAGGAGATCATCTTGCGCTTTCTGTTATTGACAACAATGATGGAAGCGAAACAGGAAATAGCCTTTATTCATCAGGAAACATCATTTTTTCCACTTATAACAGTACAGACACAAAGCAAAAATGGATATTTGAACCGGATATTGAAAGATTTAAAGAAGAATCGTATTATAGCGGATTAAATTTAAAATATCCATTGGAGCCCATCAATAAACATATTACCTCGGATTTTGGGCCAAGATTAAAAGATTCAAACGACTTCGGCTATGATACAGAGTTTTACAAGCTTCATGATGGGCTCGATATAAGTGTTGAGGGGAATACTGATGTTTATGCCCCATTTACAGGAACAGTAAAAGTGGTTCATTCTTCGGCAGACAACGCCAGAGGAAAATTTGTTATTATCGAAAGCAACAGCTATAAGAAATACAAATCAAACGCTTATATTTGTGTTATCCTTCAGCATCTCAATGATATTAATGTTGTACTTAATCAAGTTGTTAACAGCAATACCATAATAGGCCATGCTGGGGGTACAGGAGCTGGAGAAGGAAACGTGTATGATATCCACCTGCATTATAGCTTTTTTGTCTATCAGGATTACAGCGTAACTGATAACAATCACTTGTTAAATAAATATGAATGTATTCACCCGCTTATGTTTTATCCTAATTATATCGATACCAATATTGTTCTACAAAGAAACAACATAGATTTGGAAATCTTAGAATAGGAGGCAGAAATGAAAAAGCATTATTTGATCATATCTTTATTTGCATGTTGCCTGCTGCTGTCTGCGTGTAGTTCAAACAGTACTTCGGTTGACAAATCAGAACCGACATTCACTCCGGGAACAATTATACAGCCGACAGATATAACCACTTTCACACCGGCTGTCGAAACGATCACTCCGTTTACTGAGACTCCCGAACCGTCGGAGCGACCGACTGACGAACCGGTCAAAACTGTTGACAACACTGCGTCACCGGCTCCCACTTTGACCCCGACGCCAACCGGATCGCCTGATATAACTCCTGTCATTACAGAGACAAGCGAAACACCGACGCCGCGGCCCGGCTACATGGAAAATTACGGAGAATGGATGGACTGGCGTGTTTCTCATCCGGATGAGTATAATGAGTGGTTGTCTATGGACATCCCGGAAAAGACCGCGGCAACGTCAATTAAACCCATAGATTTTCCGGAAGATCCAATAACAGAATTGAACGAAAGGTATATCGGCGCTGGTTTAGATAGCTCTTTTCCGTATGAAAAATACGGAAGCAGCTACAGGATCCAGTATGAATATATCAGCACTCCGCTGAGTCTGCCAAGGATCTGTTTCATAATCGAACAGTTGGGAATAACGAAAGAAGAATTGCTTGAATATACAAGGTGGCAAAGCTGGTCAGATCAATTTAAATATGCCAGCCTTTCGAAAGAGGACATTGACGTATTATATTCCGGTGACAAGGATTTGATCCGCGATCATTTCAGATTAGGAGACAAGTATACATATTTGAATGACGATCTGCTTTTTACCCGGTTCGAATTGGAAATTCTGGTCGACCCCTTTGAAATAGGGCGAATATTTACGCCGGATTCATTTGCGGATTTCAGAGGATATGCCATCGGTCAGGGGTTAAATAAGTGGAGAGAAGAACAATTAGCCGGATCATGGGAAAAATATGAGCGTATCAAGCAGCGGGATGCCGGTGAATTGACCATGGAGGCTGCCGAAGAGATGATCGGCGATTTTATGTACTTGTATAAGAATCTCAGATATTCGCCGGATGATTTTGCCGGCGAAACGCTGGCGGATCACGGCGTCAAAGAAAGCCCGGCGAAGGATCAGCGAGTATTTAAAAACCACGAGTATATTGCGCAAGTACAATTTTCGTTATTAAATTTTGACATAGTAGGCTGTTATAACTATATGTTACGGGGCCAGATCTTTAATTTGTATGACTGGTTTGATGATTTCCAATATGCGATTTCAATGGATCCAAAGTTCTATCAGGGCGAGATCGAACCGTTTGACGATGAATACACTCTTGCGGACCACATTAAAATCGTGTACACGGACAACGAAGACGCATACGTGGAATTGACCGCCCGCAAACGCGACGGCAGCGGCGAAGCGGTATACACGGTCAATTTCAAAAAGTCGTACGAACGGTGGCGTATCTCAAGCGGCACAATGCTTGACCTCATATCGCCTGTTGACTGATTCAAGTCCTGCTATCCGCACCATATCGAGTATTCATAACGGACTTGAGTTGTGAATACTCGATTTTCTTTTTCAGCACATTTTCACCGCCTGCGGTGGTGAGTAAGTGCACCATTTAGGAGTTTTTATACTCCGCCTTGAAAAACAGATGTTTTATTAACTTCGTCGAATTTGTTGTTTGTTTCGATTACCTCTATTATATCGTTGTCTGTTTTATAAATAACCGACTGAGACGCGGAATCATTATTGATATTGATGCTTATTTGAACATTATGCCAATTATTTGTATTCACAAATCCGAATTCTATCTCCTTGCCATTTGACGTTATTATTGATCCCTTTACCTCTCCGTAATCAATATCAAACGAATACCCATTTTGTCCCGGCTTTAGTTTGACCAGCCCGATAATCTCATAATCTTCTGCTTTAACAACAACACCATTTTCGCGCAATAATACTATAGCAGTACCGCTTTGTGTTCTCCTTTGAATAAAACCAACTCCATCAAATGCAAAAAAGAGCATCGCAATTATACTGATAAGAACAATCGGAATAAGGATTCTGATCCATTTTCTGTATTGTTTTGTCTGTTGTATAGATTCTCCTAATATTTCTTCGTGAGGAATTGATAAAAGTTCCGCCAACTTCTTTATTGTAATGATATCTGGAAGCGTCTTGCCGTTTTCCCATTTTGATACAGCTTGCTTTGAAACAAACAAAGATTTCCCGAGTTCTTCTTGAGTAAGATTATTTTCAAGTCTGTGCTTCTTGATTGTTTCTCCGATATTATTCACTGCATATCCCTCCTTATGAACAATTTTTTCGTCTTTTATTATAGTTAATCAGCTCAGATTGTCAAGGCTTTCCCCTATTTTGTTGAGTAACTTGTTTGTTTACTGTGTGGTTTCAAGTCCGTTATCAATACCCGATCTTCTTTTGCTTTTGCAATTTATATATATTCACCGGGCGGGTCAGGACTCATTCGTTTTTAACTTCTTGACTTTTATGTTTTTTTGTGTTATCATAGTAAAAAAGAAATTAAGGAGGAACAAAGCGTTTTTCACGCGAACCACGAATGAAAAAACTATTATGCGCGATCCTTTTTTTCGCCGTACTTATTTCCAATGCGGCGTGTACCGGCGGCAAAACGGCTGATTCCGATACCGCGGCGCCGGCATCTGAAAGCGAAACGAAGGAGCCTGAAACAGACGCGGCAACCGAGCCTGCGGAAGAGATCGTTATTCCCGAATACTCGGATATAGGTCTTGCGTCGCTTTTAGCAGGAAAAGACGACCGCAAATCAATTCGTTATGATTTTGCAGAATATAAATACAGCGCTCTGCGCTCCGATTCGAGCCTTGTTTTCACTTCAAACAAGGATTATAAAGTCGATAATAACGGTCTGACTATCACCGACGAAGGCTGGAACAGCGTCGGCTTTTCTCTCAATCTGACCGAACCGTATACCGCCGGAGCCTCGCTCATAAACCGCGGCGCGGTGAGCAACGTCCGTTCGATAATGTTCGGCGCCCGTATAACACGTGCCGATCACCTGTATATCGACAGCGGTCTGTGGTTCACGTTCTCGGGGAATTCCGTGTTCGCCGTGGTAAAGAACGGCTTCACCGTTTCCGTCGGCAGCGATTTTGATTTCAGTGCAAAAGAAGGGATCGACGTGACACTGACTGACGACGGCGAAAAGATAACGTGCCTCGTCGGAGACACGAAAGTCGCCGAAGCCGTTATCGAAGGCGAAGCGCTCGTCTTGTACGGCGCCGACGGCGGTGAGATCGCGCGCACGCCGGACCTTGCCCGTATCGCCCACGGAGATACGCTGGGCTTCGTTCGCACGATGTCGCACTTTGCAAATTCATCCACCGTCTCAATGAGTCTGCAGACGGGATCAGCGATCCCTTACGCTCCGGACGACGCATTCGCCGAACTCCGCGACGGATACCGCTATCTGCTCCGTGATAAAACGATGATACGCACGCAAAACCCGATCGAGTTTCACGGCAAAGCGACGATGACGGACGCATCGGCAGCCGCCGCTTTGTTCGGATTCGACTGCGTTTACTCCGAAGACGGTTCAAGGGTCACTCTTACGCGCGACGGCGCCGTACTCACGTACGCCGAGGGCGCGGCTTCGGTCGATCTGAACGGTACCGCGTATGACTGTCCCACCGCCGTGCGCCGCGGCGGATCGCTGCTCATCTCCGCCGATTTTCTTGCAAGGTGGCTCGGCTATACGGTCACCTCAGACAAATCTTCCGTCTGTATAACCGCGCCGGAAGCGTCGCTTGCCGAAGAAAGGAAAACAAACATGGACGAATTATACAAGCTTTATAACGACGTGATCTTCGATCACAGCGACGTTGAGATCGAAAAGACCGGCGTCGGCGCTTATGAGCAAACGCCTTATGAAGACCGCCTCGTCGGCCTCGCTTATTCGACGTGGCTCTGCCCCAAGATCATAACCTGGGGCAAAAACACCTGGGATTCTCCGCTTTACGGTAACTATTTTTCCGATGACCGCAAAATGATCGCAAAGCACGCGGAGCTTCTTCGCGACGCCGGAGTTGATTTCATATTCGTCGACTGGACAAACAATACGACCTACGATCCCGCGACGATGCGTGAAAAGCTTTCCGATTTCAGAATGATAGAAGAGGCGACCGACCTGCTGTTTGAGATCTGGTCGGGTATCGAAGGCGCGCCGAAGATATGTATATTCGCAGGTCCCGGACACTCGGGTCCCGAAAACGTCAAAAACGGCAAGCATCAGAAAAAGGTCGATCAGATATATTCTTCTTACGTTGAAAAATATCCGGATATGTATTTCAACTATCAGGGCAAGCCGCTGCTGATGTGCTACGGCGCCACTCCTAACCAGTACGGCCGCAAGCCTTCCTGGACGGACGACCGCTTCACGATACGCTGGCTCACCGGTTACGTCGGTCAGCAGGACGGGCTTTACAACAAAAGGAATATGTCGTCGACAAACAAATGGTGGAGCTGGGAAGAACGCGGACTTCAGCCTTACTCAGTTCTTGACGGCCGCGTGGAATGCGTAACGTGTACCGCGTCAAGCCGTTCGCAGGGCAGCGAAGGCGACAGCGGTTACATTCCTGCATACGGCCGTATGAACGGTCTGACGCTCAAAAAACAGTTCCAGCGCGCAAACGATCTCGGAGCCGGTATTGTCATCCTCGTTTCCTGGAACGAGTGGACGAAGGGAGAACAGCCGTCCCCCGAAGTATCAAAGGACCTCGAGCCTTCCGTCATACACGGCACGTTCTACTATGATCTTCTGTGCGAGCAGATCAAAAAATTCAAAGGGCAGATCAGTCAATAACAAGACTCGTTACGGTATTGAAGATGTTGAATGTTGAGAAAGATTTTTTCACGTTATATAAATCCGTCGACGCAATATGCCGCGATATGTTCGCCGGTAAGCATTATTATAACGACAAGGGCGAAGAGGTTTTCGGGCTGAGCGCTTATATCAGGATCATGGAAACAGAATCTTCCGCCTGCCGTCCGTATTTTCCGGAATGGGACGGAGAATATAAAAAGCTCAAACGTTTGCGTCGGATCCGTACGCAGATCGCTCACGAGGTCGGCGTATCCGACTGCGGCAAATCCGATATAGGCGATCTGGAAGTCTTTCACCGGCAGCTTATGAATCAGAGCGATATCCTCGCAAGAGCGCGTCGTTTGAAAAACTCAAAAGCGAAAAGCGCGAAAACATCAAAGAATGCGTCTGCGAAAAAATCTGCGAGGCAAACCAAAACGACGCATAAAAAACCGTCAAATAAAAAAACGAAAAAGAAAAAGTCTGTATGGCCGTGGCTTTTCGGGATCGCAGCCGTTATTGCGATCGCCGTACTGATAATCAAATATTTGCAGGGTTGATCGTTTTCCGGAGCAGGTACGCCTGCTCCTTTTTTACGCCTTCTCTTCTCCGCCGCGTTTTGCAAAAGGCGTACGAAGGCTTCCCCGCCGCGTCGTAACGCGTATAACAAACGTTTTCGCCCGATATATTTTTGACAATATACCTTCTGCCTGTTGAAAAATTCAAAATTATATTGTATAATATTTGCGTTAATAAGTTAATTCGCCGTTATGCGGCGCAAAAAGGCGACAGATTATGAAAAAACTTATCTGCATGATTATCATAACCGTCTTTGCTCTCGCTTCGTGCAAAGGAACGTCGGACCGTTATATAGACGCCGACCCGGAAGACGTGATCAAAGCCGTATATGAAGCACTTGACGGAAGCGGAGTTCTTGACGGATACAAGACGATGCTTTACGACGTGACCGTAAACGCCGAAAACGAGGATTACTTTCTCGGCGTCAGGGGCGTTGAATACGAATCAGCGGTCGCGTCCGAACCGGATATACAGCCGTGCGCCTATTCGTTCGTCGCGGTTAAGCTCAAAAAAGGAGTCGATTACGACACGCAAAGAAAGCTGATCGAAAAAAATCTCAACAAATCGAGATGGGTGTGCACCTCGTGCGAGGAGGCTCTCGCGGTCAGATACGGAAATTACGTGGCGATCATAATGTGCGATAAAAAAGCCGCGGACGCCATTGAAACGGCTTATCTCAACTATATGGAAGAAAACTACGGCGTACGGTAAACGCGGATAAACGATAAAGAAAGGAGGCGATACCGTGAAAAGACGTGAGAATTCATTCTTATCGAGAATAAAACAGCTCGATTTCGGGCTTCTTGCCGCCGTTATAATACTTACGGGCTACGGTATCGCCTGCATCAGCTCCGCCTCGGAATATTCGGGAAACACGAGAAACGTGATAGTTCAGCTCATCGCCGCTCTGCTCGGCTTGATCGCGATGGCGGTGATCGCGCTGATAGATTACGACGAGCTGCTTAAAAAGCTCTGGCTCGTGATATTCTTCGTCGGTCTCGCTTTGCTGTTTCTGCCGATAATGAAAAACGTGCCTTCGATGCTCCGCGGCAATTTCGGGCTTAACGAGAGCTGGATCAAAATACCGGTCCTGAACGTGTTTTTGCAGCCTGCGGAGGTAGTCAAGGTAACGTTCATAATGTCGTTCGGATACCTGCTCGGTCATCTGAAACAAAGTATAAACAGCATAAAAAGCCTTCTGCTGATCGCGCTTTTCGGCGGCGTGACCGTCGCTTTCGTTCTTCTCGAACGCGATCTCGGCATGGCGATAGTTTTCATCGTGATCATCATCGTTATGTGTTTCACCGCCAGGCTGAGCGTATGGTATTTCATAGGCGCCGCCGCGGCGTTCGTCGCCGCTTCTCCGTTTTTGTGGAATATGCTCGGCGATTATCAGAAAAAGCGTATTCTCGTCGGCTTCGATCCGACGCTCGACCCGGAGGATACGGGTTATCAGGTGCTTCAGACGATGAAAGCGATCTCAAACGGCGGCATCTGGGGTATGGGCTACGGCAAAGGCTCGCTCACGCATTCTGCGTACAAGTCGACCTTCCCCGCAAGAGAGACGGACGTGATCCTCGGCGTTATGGGCGAGGAGTTCGGCTTCGTCGGCATAATCGTATATCTGCTCCTCATAAGCTACGTCGTATTCAAGATACTCAAAACGGCGAGAGAGTCTCGTAAGGAATACGGCTGTTACATATGCGCCGCTGTCGCGGCTCTGATACTCTTTCAGACGATCGAAAACGTCGGTATGTGCCTCGGGCTTCTGCCCGTCATCGGTCTTACTCTTCCCTTCATCAGTTACGGAGGATCTTCGATCGTGAGCATGTATCTGTGTATCGGCGTCGTTATGAGCATAAGGACTCACAAAGAAAAATATTATATCGAGCGCGAATCGCGCTGAGAAAGGTAGATAAAAAATGAGAGACGAAACAAAATGCGTAAGATCGGGTTATAAGCCCAAAAACGGCGAACCGGGCGTCATGCCGATAGTTCAGAGTACAACGTACGTTTTCGATACCGCGGAAGAGATCGGAGATCTTTTCAACTTTCCGAACGCTCATATGTATTCACGCTTTTCAAATCCGACGGTCGACTGCGTGGAAAAGAAAATAGCCGATCTTGAGGGCGGAGTCGCGGCGATGTGCACTTCGTCGGGTCAGATGGCAAGTATGATGTCTATACTCAATCTCTGCAGCGCGGGCGACAGCTTCATAGCCGCCTCGGCAATATACGGCGGCACCGTGAATCTGTTTGCGGTAACGCTTCAGAAGCTCGGCATCGAATGCATATTCATAGATCAGGACGCGGACGAAGCAGAAATAAACGCGAAATTCAAGCCTAATACGAAAGCCGTATTCGGAGAGACGCTCGCAAATCCGGCGCTTTCGGTGTTCGATATCGAAAAATTCGCAAAGATCGCGCACGCTCACGGCGTACCGCTCATAATAGACAACACGTTTGCAACGCCGATACTCTGCAAACCGTTTGATTTCGGCGCGGATATAGTCGTTCATTCTACGACGAAGTATATGGACGGTCACGCTTTGCAGGGCGGCGGCGTTATCGTCGACGGCGGCAGATTTGACTGGAATAACGGCAGATTCCCCGAATTCACGGAACCGGACGAATCATATCACGGCTTCGTTTATACCGAAAAATTCGGTCCCGCCGCTTATATCGGCAAGGCGAGAATGCAGCTTATGAGAGACTACGGCGCCTATCCGTCGGCAAATTCCGCGTTTTTGCTCAATCTCGGACTTGAAACGCTGGCGATCAGAATGGAACGTTACTGCCAAAACGCGATGAAGGTCGCCGAATATCTTTCAACAAGAGACGAGATCGAGACGGTGCGTTATCCGGGTCTTAAGACCGACAGGTATCACGGTCTTGCGCAAAAATATCTGCCGGCCGGCTGCTCAGGCGTGATATCGTTTGACGTCAGAGGAGGCAGAGATAAAGCGGCTAAACTCATGAACGCGTTCAGACTCGCCTGCCGCGAGGTACACGTAGCGGATATACGCACGTGTGTTCTCCACCCCGCTTCGATGACTCACAGACAGCTTACGGACGAACAGCTCGTCGCCGCCGGCATAAACGCGGGCATGGTGAGATTTTCGTGCGGGCTTGAAAACGTTGACGATATAATCGAAGATATCGATCAGGCTCTCGAAAAAATAAAATGATTTACCGGTGGTGCTGATTTGAAGGATCTTTTGTTTAAGATACGCGAGTCGGCGTTTTCGGTGCTCCCGGTCGCCGTCATCGTGCTTATAATGTATTTTACGCCTCTGGTCGATCTGACGTTTACCGAGCTTGCGGTGTTTCTCATCGCGTGCGTTATGCTTGTGATCGGAGTGGGTCTGTTCAACCTCGGCGCGGATCTCGCCATGTCGCCCATGGGCGAGCACGTCGGCAGCGGTCTGTCCCGCGCAAAGAAGCCTCTTCTGCTTCTCGCCGTATGCTTTCTTATGGGATTGCTGATCACGGTCGCCGAACCCGACCTTTCCGTTCTCGCCTCTCAGATATCCGATATGGTAAACGGTTACGTTCTGATCGGCGTGGTCGGCTGCAGCGTCGGACTGTTTCTCGTCTTATCTGTAATAAGAACGATAAAGAATAAGCCTTTGCCGCAGCTTCTGATGTTCTTTTATCTCGCTTTGTTCGCCGTTGTCGCGGTACTGCTCATAAACGACGGAGCGAACTTTACCGCTCTCGCTTTCGACTCGGGCGGCGTCACCACGGGACCGATAACGGTGCCGTTCATCATGGCTCTCGGTATAGGCATCGCCTCGACCGTCGGTAAAAGCAAAAGCGCCGAAAACAATTTCGGCTCTATAGCGCTCTGTTCCGTCGGACCGGTGCTCGCCGTGCTGCTTATCGGTATTTTATCGAAAGGCGGCGTGAAATACACTCTGCCCGATTATTCGATCGAATCTCAGCTCGGTCCGCAGATATTCAAGACCGTGCTCGATACCGCCGCAGAGGTGGCGATTGCGCTCGCTCTGATATCTGTATTCTTCTTCATCCTGCAGTTTACGCTTCTGAAACTGCCTTTCAAGAAGCTGCTCCGCATAATGCTCGGCATCGTGCATACGTTTACGGGGCTTCTGATATTCATGGTCGCGGTCAAGATCGGATTCATGCCCGTCGGCTTCAAGATCGGAGTCGAGCTTGCAGGTCACAATCCCGCGTATCTCGTTATATTCGGCTTCGTTACCGGTATGGCAACGGTGCTTGCCGAACCGGCGATACACGTTCTCAACAAGCAGGTCGATCACGTTACCGGCGGTATGATATCGAAAAAATCAATGATGACGGCTCTCTGCATCGGCGTAGGCATATCGATAGCGCTTTCGCTGATACGCATCATCTTCAATTTCAGTATTCTTTATTACGTCATTCCGGGTTATATAATCTCGCTCGGGCTTTCTCTGCTCGTACCGGGACTTTACACTTCCATCGCGTTCGACTCCGGCGGAGTAGCAAGCGGACCGCTTACGTCAAGCTTCATACTGCCGTTTGCGATCGGGGCATGCTCCGTCATACAGGGTGTTGACAGCATACCGTTAAACGCTTTCGGCGTCGTGGCTATGGTCGCCATGACTCCGCTGATAACGATACAGCTGCTCGGTTTCCGCGCCGTCGTATCGGATATGGTAAGAAGAAAACGCGCGATAAAACGTATTTACGACTCGGAAGACGAGCGTATAATCGAATTTTCGTAAGGAGGTATTGAATGGATAACACGAAAGCGGCCGAGCCGTTAAGATCTCCGGACAAATTGAAACTGCTGATCGCCGTGGTAAACAGAGAAAAATCCGAATACTACGCCGACTATATACAGAGCTTCGGAGTGAACGTTCACTACTTCGTATCGGCTCACGGCACATCGAAGTCATATATGCTCGATTTTATCGGGCTCAGCGGAGACGACAGAAAGAGCGTTATATTAGGCGCCGTATCGGCTGAACGGGCGCCGGCGCTGCTCGAAGGGCTCAATAACAAATTCAAAACCATAAAAAACGGTAAGGGCGTTGCGTTCACGGTGCCTTTTGCAAGCGTGATCGGAGTTACCGCGTACCGGTTTTTAGCCGACAAACGAGATTGAAAAGAGGTTTTTGACGATGGAATTCGAATTTGAAGTCATATTCTGCATAGTAAACGAGGGGTTCAGCGATTCGGTCATGGACGTGGCGCGTAAAGCCGGCGCGACCGGCGGAACGGTAATGCGTTCACGCGGCACCGCAAACGCCGAAGCCGAGAAGCTGTTCGGCATCACGGTTTCCCCGCAGAAAGAAATAGTAATGATGCTCGTTAAATCGTCCGTAAGAAACGATATACTTCACGCGCTGTATAAATCCATAGGACTCGATTCGCCCGGCCAGGGTATCGCCTTTTCTCTGCCGGTCGACGGAGCCGTAGGCGTTTTCGGTCTTGACGGAAACGAAAGCAAAACAACCGAATGATCAGATAATACCGTTTTGTCGATTCAAAACGGTATTATTTGTCGGTAACAATAATTTGAAGCTTTCCGGACGCATTTTTGCCGTATATATGAATTTCAATAAAAGAAAAGTCATATGAAACGATCCGTTTCCGAAACGGTCGCGGCGCTTGCGCGACCGTATTCACGCTTATCGGCGTGAGCGCGGCGACCGAAGTGTCGGGAAATTACGACGTTTTAATTGTTTTTCGACGGAATTACGCTTTATATATTGACTTTTTGTCTAAAAAGTGATATACTTATTCAAACTTACGGGGGTAACGGAATTCCATATGCCCGTTATTGCCGAAAAAACAACAGGAGAAAAAGACAAATGAGAAAAAAACTGCTGTGCTTTCTGCTTGCCGTGCTGACGGCGCTCTCTCTTGCAGGCTGCGCCGGTCCGGCGGGATATTCGGATCATCTGCAGGATTACGTCTTCACCGTCAGATATCACGACGGATTCAACGTTCTTCAGCTTACGGATATCCATTGGAATGCAAACACGTCGACCGTCAGATCGACGGCGTATCTCGATAAGCTTTTCAATGAATGCAGCGATCATATCGTGAAAACGCAGGGAGAGGGCGCGAAGATCGACCTCGTCGAGATCACGGGCGACATGTTCATGCTCGCAAACGTATATCACCTGAATACTTTTATCGAATATTTCGAGAAAAAAGCCGGAGAATACGGTTTTCTGTATGCTCCGATCTGGGGCAACCACGACCGCCACTCACTTTATAACCCCAATCACCTCGCCGAAAAGTTCAAAAACGCGCCGCACTGTCTGTATTGCGAGCAGAACGACGATCTTTACGGCAGAAGCAACTATGTGATAAATCTGACCGAGGACGGCACAAAAAACACGCCCGCCGTATGGATGATAGCAAACCTCGATTCGGGAGCCAGTTTTTCGGAAACTGAACTTTCGGTATTCAGAGATTACGATTACATACGTCCGGATCAGACCGATTGGTATATAAAAGAGCAGGAGCTTGCCGGCAACGTACCCGCGATCGCATATTACCACATTCCGCAGGATGAATGCGAAAAAGCGTGGAAAGCCGTTACGGAAGACGGTGCGGATCTGAAAAACAAATTCTTCAAGCTCGAAGGGTTTGCCGATAACGGCAACGAAAAGTACGCAAGCGATTTCATAGACAAAGCGAAAGACCACGGTCTGAAAGCGGCGTTTATGGGTCACGCGCACAACGTCGACTGGACCGTCGAATACGAAGGCGTTGTTTTGGGTTTCGGCGTCAAGACCGGAGCGGAGCTTTACTACGCTCACATAGACGTGAATTCAGACGATAAGTATATGAAAGCCGGACTTGAATCGGTCGGCATAAACGAGAATTTCGATCTTATCGGGGCTTCTCTCGTAACGATCACCGGCAGAGACGGATCGTTCGATCTGGAGCATCTGTATTATAACGAAAGGGAAAACGGCGATTTCGCCGCGTGGGTGAAATGGTGATGAAAATGTTTTGTGCCGATAATTTCGTCTCGTCCGGCGCCGAAAAGAGCCGTAAAACGCGTTCGATCGCCGTTACGCTCTGCCTTATCTTCTTTTACGTACTGACGGCGTTCACCTTTATGAATTTTCTGTACTGCCTTTCCGACTGTATCGGTTCGATAGTCTGCGGTTCGCCCGACGTTGCGATTTACGACGCGCAAAGATCTGTACCGATATTCCTTACGTTTTTCATAACGCTCGGCGCTCTTTTGATCTGTCAGGCGTTTTACCGTAACGAAAGCCGCGAGATCTTATCGAAGAAGGTGAAAAAGCACGCGATCGCCGTGGCGCTTACCGGCCTTGCAAACGCCGTATACACGCTCACAATGAGATTTGCCGGCAGATATGATTCTCTCGTCGAAGGCGCGCCCTCGCCGTTATATCCGCTTGACGCCGTGCTTTACTCGATACTGTTCTCAGCGCTTGGCGTTTGCCTGCTCCTTTATTTTAGGAATTATGAGGCGAAACGTCCGTACGAAGGCGTATCGCGCCCCCGTCCGCGCGGAAAATGCGGATTCGTTCGCGGTATATTCATGGGTATATGGCTCCTCGTCAGCCTTTACGGCTTCTGCGGATTTTTCTACGGGCTGTTCATCATCGACTTCGCGCACGGTTATCTTCCATACTCGCTTGCGTCGATGCTCGTTTCGCTCGTCGCTTTCGGCTCGTTTGCGGTATGGGGATTATACTATAACAACCTGAAAGAAGAAAGCCGCAAAAAGCTTGCGCTTCCGACGGCTTTGATATATATCTGCATATCGCTTATATCCGCAGCGCTTTACTTTGTCGCCCTGAAATTCAATCTTGACGGACCTTCGAACGTCGGCTTCGGTCTTTTGCCGATAGCGTTCTCCGCAAGCGTGAACTTTGCAACGATACTCGTCGCGGTTACGCCGGTCATAGCTTCGCTGGCGGCTCTTCTGAAAGGTCTATTGCTGAGAAAAAAGAAATAACGCATTAAAACGTCAAATCAGCCGGTCCGCGCGGACCGGCTGATTTTAATTCTGCGTATTCAGTTCATATGGAGCATATTGACGAGAAGCAGCCACGATAAACCGTAATATACCATTGCGGCGATAAGGTCGTTGACCGTCGTGATCATCGGTCCCGACGCTACGGCGGGGTCGATATGGATCTTATGCAGTATCATCGGTATCGTCGTACCGACAAGGCTCGCTATGATCATCGCGCAGAACAGCGCGATCGCTATACATCCGGAGACCGTGAACGCGTAGATCCAGGCGGGCTGCGACCACGTTTCCGGCGGATGCTTGAAAGCGAGGATATAAAGTCCGACGACGATGAACGCCGTGAAACCGAGTATGAAGCCGTTGCAGAGACCTACGCGGACCTCTTTGAATATGAGCTTCGATTTCTGCTTTCTGCCGACGCCTTCATCCATGAGAACGCGTATCGTTACGGCAAGGGACTGCGTGCCGGTGTTGCCCGACATATCGAACACCATCGACTGGAATATGGCGACGATCGGAACGATGGCGACGACCGTCGTTTCGAAAATACCTATCGCGCTCGATACGACGAGGCCGAGAAACAAAAGCGTTATCAGCCACGGTATTCTCTTCTTTATACTCTCTTTTATCGGTTCGTTGAGATCCTCTTCCGCGGTCAGACCTGCCAGCTTCGCATAGTCTTCGCCCATTTCTTCATCTACGGCTTCGACTATATCCTGAGCGGTTATGATGCCGAGCACCTTGCCCTCGTCGCTCAGCACCGGGAACGAGTCTTCGGTATAATCCTTTAATCTTTCAAGACATTCGGACGTTTTTTCGTGGTCGTTGACGTACGGGTAAGATGTACTTATCAGATCTTCGAGCGGCGACGGTTCGCGCGCGATTATAAGATCTTTCAAAGCTATTGCGCCGTAAAACTTCTCTTCCTCATCCTCGACGTAGATCGTCGAGATATTGTCGTTTTCGCCCGCCTGAGCGACGAGGGAACGCATCGCTTCCTTTATCGACAGGCCTCTTTTGATAAGGATGAAGTTCGTCGTCATCTTACTGCCTATTTCGTCCTCATCGTAAGAACGGATAAGGCGTATATCCTGACTGGACTCCTCGTCCATCAGCTGAACGATCTTTTCTTCCGTTTCGTCGTCGATATCGTCGAGTATATCGATGGCGTCGTCGGAGTCCATGTTTTCAAGGACCTTTGCCGCCTTCTGTATACCGAGTTCGGATATATACTGTTCGGCGTTTTCAACGTAGGCGAATATTTCCGAAAAGCGCTCCGCACCGAGCACGTCGTACATATGCTTGCGTTCATCCGCTTCGAGTTGTTCAAACGCGCCCGCGATATCGTTATCGTGATATTTGTTTAACTGATCGAGCTTTTCCGCGTCGGGAATGTCCGAACGGAGTATTTCGAGTATTTCACCGACGTAATCCTGCTCGGCGGTAAAGTCGTTTTCTTCTTCAACGAGCTCTTCTTCTTTTTTTTCGTTTTCTTCCTCCATTATTACTCCTTTCCCGGAGTATGAAAGGTATAAAAATACCGTCATACTCTGCTTTTGTAAAACAAAATCATCGCACGGCGGTCAGTTATTAAACGCGAAAACGCTGTCAGCAGCTGATTGCAGACAGAGGCGCCGCGTTATTATAAATGACTGCGTGCACGCTACTTCGGCCCACACTGTCGCAACTGTCCACAAATTTCACCTGCCTTATCGTTTTTTGTTATTTTATCACGTTTTTTTTTGCTTGTCAAGTTTTGTTCCGCATTTTTATAACGCCGGAGTTATTTTTTATTTTGCAAGTACCGTAAAAAGCTCCTGCAGCAGATTGTCGCGGATGATATAAGTCACGCGGCGAATGAAATGGCGGCGGTTGTCGTAAGAATAATATCCGTCGTATTCGGGGATCGGCGAATGTATTATCTCGGAGAGCATAAAGCGGTCGTTATCGTTGAGCAGCCAGCCGACGGCGGTGACGTCCCAGATTATGCGGCTCCAAACTCTGCCCTTCGCGTACTGCTCCGCAGCCTCGACGGTATGTTCGACGAGGTAGTCGCAGAGCGCGTTTTTGCCTTTAAGCCAGTAATCGAGTTCCGGTTCGGACGCGTAAAACGACGATACGACGCCCATACACGGCAGCTGAACGAGCGGACAGCCGCATCCGAACACGATACGCGCGGCGGCTATATCCTGCATCATATTGAATTCGTGCGCCGGTTCGGCCCAGCTCGTATAGTGACCGCCGAGCCAGACGAGAACGATTTTATCTGTGATCGACGGATCCGTGAGGATCGCCGAAGCGACGTTCGTTATCGCGCCTATGGCGACGACGTAGAGCGGTTTTTCCGCCGTATAACCCGACGCGAGCTTTACGAGATGAGCCGCCGCTTCGCTTTGTACGGGCGTTTTTTCGTCCGGCAGGTACGTTTTCGAGCCGCGGTAAACGTTTTTCTTCATCTCTTCGTTGCCCATAAGAGTCAGAAGCTTGAGGATCTCGTCGTAGCTCTTCTCCATACCGTCTTCGGGCGAGGTTGAATTGCTGTTGAAAAAAGGCGCGGCGTATATCGCCTTTACGTTCGGCTTTTCGCTTTTTAACAAAAGCGACAGAGCGAACTGGTCGTCTATCTCGTTATACGTATCGGTATCGAGCACGCAGTCGAAACGCCCCGACGGTACGTTCAGATTTCTCAGTCTTTCGCTTTCGGTCATCGTTATATCCTCTTTCTTTTTTTACAATTATAGCATCCGGATAAATATAAGTCAACATCAAAAAGCAATATTTTTGTTTTTTCTCTTTACAAGAGCGATTGCGTGTGATATAATATACTTGAAAAATAATATATATTGGAGGCAATATTATGTTTAAGAAGATTTTGACGGTCGTTCTGACCTTAATGCTCGGCGTATCGGTTTTCTCCTGCACCGGCGCTCCGGCATCGAATACGGACAAACCGACGGAAGCTCCGTCTGACGCGCCGACGGAAACTCCTACCGAGCCGCCGACGGAAGCGCCGACCGAGGCGCCCACCGAAGCGCCCACCGAAGCTCCCACGGAGCCGGCGACTACCGAGGCGGGTACCGTTTACGCAGGTATGGAGTCCGGCATAGTGCGCGACGGCTCGCCGAAAAAATACATCTGCCTGTGCTTCGACGATACGACGCAGCAGGACCTCAAAATAATAGAAATGTGCAAAAAATACAACTATTACGACGTAACGTTCTTTACGAGCACCGGGCTTTACGGCGTCAACTGGTCGGATTTCGTAAAAGTGCCGCACATCCGCTTTACGAAAAAGGAAATGCAGTCCGGTATTTACGACGGGTTCGATCTCGCGATACATACTTATAAGCATCTCGCGCTCGACCAGCAGACGGAAAAAACCGTCATATCCGAGGTCACGAAAGACCAGAAAAACATCTACGCTCTTACCGGCGTTTATCCCGTCGTTATGGCGTGGCCGGGCGGCGACCCGAACGTCAACCGCAATCTTATGAAAATAGTTTACGAAAACACGACCGTAGGTCTCGCCCGCGGCACGACGTCGACGCACAAATTCGATCTGCCGAAGGAGATGCTCTGGCTGCAACCGACGGCTGAGATCAGCGAAGCTACCGTGTTTTCCGATCTTCAGAGATTTCTCGACGCCGAATGCACCGAGGATATGCTCTTCTTCTGCTGGGGTCACGGCTATGAGCTCGATATTTACAACAGCTACGGCAAGCTCGAAAAGCTCATAAAGACGATAGCCGAAGCCGAGGGCGTCGAACGCGTCACCGTATCGGAATTCTATCAACTCTTCAAAAACGAAATACCGTCATACATCGAGGATTCACAATGAAAAAACTTACCATTCTCATATTACTGACCGTTATGCTCACGGCGGCGTTCATACCGGCCGCGGCAAGCGGAAATGAGGGAGCTGTTATGGAAAAACCCGCTTTTGATTTCAATAAGAACATACTTATATCCATCTTCTGGCCGCCTACGCCGGAATACATAAACGACGAGCAGTATAAATACATGGCGGACGCGGAGATAGACTGGGTGCTCGGCGCCGGCGACGGCACGGGCACGAAAGCCAATCAGATGAAAATGCTCGAGCTGTGCGATAAGTACGGCATAGGAATGTGCGTCGGCGACGACCGCTTCGGCGGAAATCTGCTGAATATGAGCGACTCGCGCATCAAGAAGCTTGTTTCGGAATACAAAGACGTTCCCGGCGCTTACGGTTATTATATGCTCGACGAGCCGTTCAACGCAAACGTATTCATCAACGCCTACAAGTCGCTGAAGGAAGCCGATCCGAACGGTTATATGCACCTCAACTTCCTGCCGGGTCACGCTTATCCGTCGTATACGATGTACGAAAGTCAGATGAACGACTGGCTTAAGCTCTGCGCGGCGACTGGTCATCCGCAGGAATACGTGATGTACGATATGTATCCGTTCCCGCTTCAGGCGGGCAGCATCTCGCGCGAACCGATGATGAAAAACCTCGAATCGGTACGTAAGGTCGGTCTTGCCAACAACGTGAAAACGGCTATGTATATTCAGTCCGTTTCGCAGACCGCCGCTTTCCGTTCGCTCAACCGCGAGGAAACTCTGTTTGAATTCAACATAGGTCTGGCGTTCGGCATAAAGCAGTTTTCATACTTCACGTGGTTCACTCCGCACGACAGGAGCGAGCCGTTCGACGACGGTATAATAACTTACGACGGCAAGCCGAACAAGAAGTATACGTTTATCTGCGAGCTGGATAAACTGATACACAACGTCGGTAAAACGCTCATAAATCTCGACGCATACGAGGTATACGGGAGTTCAAACGGCTACGGAGCGATAGAAAAGATACCGGACGGCTTCTTTGTTCACGTCAAAGGAAAAAGCGATCTTACCGTATCATATATGCGCGACAAGAACACCGGCAGAAATTACTGTATGGTCGTAAACAACCTCTTCAATAAAAAGCAAAGCTTTTCGCTTGAATTCGACGCCGATATCGGCGCTCTGCAGTACCTTTCATACGAAGACGGCAAGCTTTACGATCTTGATAAAGAAGGAAACGCCGTAAAAGCGGAGCTTGACAAGGGCGAAGCTCTCATAATCGCTCTGCCCGAGGGTTACGATTACTCTGCAAAAACCGCGAAAGAACCCGAACCCGGAACGAATCTTGCTCTTGACGCGCAGATATTCTGCGACACGAGCGAAGGCGCGGGCGGTTGGTATATGGACAATCTGAACAACGGCAAACGCTTCTCCGAAGCTTCCGACAACGGCTGGAAAACGAGCAACAAGACCGGGCTCGGAGAGATCATTATAGATCTGTGCAAAGTCCGTTCGTTTGACCGTATAGATCTCTACCCCGCGGGTACGGCCGATAATTACGGCGCGAATTTCCCCAAAGCTTTCAGGATCAGTTATTCTTCCGATAAAGAAAAATGGTATACGCTTGCGGAAGCGTCGGATTTTGCGATCATCAACAAGGTCGTGCCTTCTCTGCGGTTCGATAAGACCGAGGCAAGATACGTAAGGATAGAGATAACCGAAGCGAACGCAAAAGTTTCCGATCTTTGCGAGATCGAGATATACGGCGGCGGCAGCGTGCCTGAGCCGGATTATGTCGACAAGGCCCAGGCTCCCGCGGAACGCGGCACATATGAGGTCAAATACAGAGCGAACTCGAATATCGCGCTCAACAAGAGCGTTACGGTATCGTCCGCTCCGGGGACCACCGATTATAAGACATGGGGCTGGTGGCCGGATTACGTATGCGACGGCAGCGAGAGCACCGGATGGACCTCCAACGTCAAGATACATATGAACGATCCGAACTCGACGGAATACTGTATAATCGACCTCGGCGACGTGTTTTCAATGTCGAAGATCGTCGTCAAAGCGCTCGGATGCTGGCCTTCCGACTTCGATATAAGCATATCTGACGATTTGTCCGAATGGATAACGCTTGCCGAAGAAAAAGGCAGTAAATCAAAAGGCTACGAGCTTGAGATCGACGGCAAGGTCGGCAGATACGTTAAATTCAGAGGTACAAAGCTTACGGGCACTGCATCCGACGGCTATATGCTGCAGCTTTCCGAGATAGAGGTTTACGGCGCGCCGTATAAAAACGCAAAAGAAGCGGAAGAGCTGATCGCGGAATACGTGAAAGCCGGAGGCAGCGAGGATAGCGAAAGCTGCAAAGCCGTGAAAGACATCCTTTCCGACGAGAACAAAACGCAGTCTCAGCTTGATAAAAAGCTCGCGGCGATGCTTGCCGAGGTCGGTCTTAAGATACCGGCTCCCGAAGAAAAAGAGATCCCGACGGCAAAATACGAAGTAAACTACGGTCCTTACGAGCGCCCCGATTCCGGGACAGAACCCGTAACGGAGCCTGCCGCTGACACGGAAACGGAACCGGTCGAAACAAAAGCGGAGACCGAAAAAGCGACCGAACCGCTTACCGAAAGACCCGCCGAAGCTGAAGGCAAAGACAGTTATCTCGGCTTGAAGATCGCCGCTGTCGCTCTCGCCGTTCTTGCCGTTGGCGCCGCGCTCGCGTTCGTTTGGATCAAAAGGAGGAAAAAATGATCCGGTCCGCCGGAAAACCAGCATT
>JAEEGL017083519.1_pt1 | contig 22717 bp, 20 predicted proteins | sample 9134231 | NCBI WGS metagenome assembly JAEEGL01 (sample SAMN16246548, study PRJNA631951) | gut metagenome | biome: gut microbiome; feature: rumen; material: fiber-attached | host: Bos | place: Iran: Karaj | collected 2018-10 | reverse complement strand
GGAATTATTAGATGTACTTATGAAACCATCTTTTTTATATGATCCCGGCTTTCTATACTCTAAAATATCTGCAACAACGTCATTTATTGTCAATCCGAGCCTGTCAAGATGGTTTGCATTATATAGCTTACGTAGCTTATAGGGATAAGTATCCATACCAAGATTTGACCACTGAGAGATGAGGTATTCATACTGTTTTTTACCCTTGGCTTTTCCTGGAGTACCACCAATAAATTTCTCTGGAGTTTCGCCTGTAATGGTCTTTCCGAGGTTATTAATATCACTTCTCACATCTCTTACAGTTATACCAAATCGTTTATCCAATGAATTAAGAGAGATGAATCTCAAGATTTCGTGGTCTGGCATATTAGGATGAGAAGATAAATAATCAATGTATTCTTTATAGTTATTAATCATACTTGTACTTTTTCATTCCAGAGAATCACACATCTCCCGAAGAACTAATCCCCTCTCCTTTGTACTCTACTATTTCGCCAGTCATGCCGCACCAACCACAAGTAAATGATTTGGTTTCGTCATTAAAGCAGTTTAACTTTCCGCATCCTCCGCACACAATAAAACTGTTGGATTTACAATAGGGGCAACCTGGATAATTAGGATCCGCATATATGCTTCCTACAATTTTTGTATCACCATATCCTTCTTTTTGCGCCCTGGCCTCATTCAGCTTAAATGCCCAATCATACTTCCATCCATTTTCAATCTTTTCTAAACGAACGCCAAATGCTTTTCTTCCCTCACGGCATTTGGCCAAAGCAACTTTTGCCTCTATAACTGGATACATAGTTTGTCACCTCCTACCATTTGCCCCATTCACTATTTGAATCCGCCTGAGATTTGTTTTCTTCTTTCATTTCAGAAACAACATTTTCTACAATACTTGCAGAGTCTTCTTCTGGTGTTGTGATTACATCTGCAGACTGCTTACTATGACTTTGGAATTCAGAAGCTCTTACGCTTACCTTATGTATCATCCTTTTTAAAAGGTTCTGATCCTTAGCATCAAGTATTGCTTCAGAATTGCCAGTAAACGCCTCAAGAACCGATCTATCAGAACCACTCTCTATATCAATCGCAATCTTGATAGCGTGCTTAAACCAATTGTTCTTGCGAATTTGCGCTAATGCAGCCTCCCAATTATCAGTTGGTCCACCATCACTAAACAGAAGTATTACCGGAGCATATGCGCCAGTCTGCGAATTCAAAAAAGCTTTTCTTGAGAGTTTTCTATCAAGCTCCAGCAATGCAGCACCAAAATCAGTTATGCCTCCAGCATGTAAATCTTCCCATTTCCACGCATCGAGATCAACCGGTCCACTTGCAGGAGTAATCCACGAGCATCCACTTGAAAATTGCATTACAGCCACATCAATTTTTGCATCATCATTTGCCTGGGCTATTTCATGTAATAATCCCTGACATTCTTCCATAGCACTATTGACCGTACCAATCCTTGAGCCACTCATGCTTTCTGAAGTATCAATAACATAGAACAATGTCATAACTTTTCTTGGTGAAGGGGTGATTTCTTCTAATAATGACATTTTTGTATTCTCCTTATCATCTTCACTCAACTACTTTGCTACTTCCGTCAGAGTAGTCTATTTCTATTCCCGGCTGAACATTAAACACGAATACATTAAAACAGATACCTTTGCCTCTATCTTCCACTGACCATGCCTCTATTGTTACTCCTCTAGATACAAGTTCATCGCCAACAAATACTGGTGTAACTCTGTAAAGCACATGATTATTGGTATCATCAATATATGCACGTACTTCATTTTCAAAAGGAAGCATGCCTTCAACGTTAAAAAAACGTGTCCCAGTAATCAAATTCTTTTCGTTATCATTTTCCCCGGCCAGTTGAAATCCAATTAAATGACACCTGTTAAAAAGGTATGGCGGATCTGAATTCACAATTCCTGGGTATTTCGCCTGATTCCATCCCGACGGCCTTATCTGACCAATTGATTTTCTATCTTCTGTCGGCATGATTTCCTTACAAATATTGGCAAATGCCGGGCCACACCTGCCCAAATGGTCTAACTCGCTATATGTTTCAAAAGACTGTGAAGAAAAAGCTTCAATATCAAAACTCGGTTTATTCCCACTGATAGCTACATATGGTGTGCCATCGTATTGAGGCACATCCTGAATCAGGTCCGTGGCATCCTTTGCACCTATGCTGCCAATAATCTTATACAGCAAAACTGCTATACCAACCAGAATAATAACCGCACTAATAATAGCCAGGTATTTGAAATATTTTTTGAACCTTGTCTTTTCTTCTTGTTCTATAGCTTTTACCAAGCTTTTTGAATCAGATGGCTTGATCATATCCACTTTCCCAAACGTAAATCAGAATATCAGAAACTCTAGCCATTCTTTCCGGTTATCATTTAATAAAGAATCCTGCAATACTTACCAAAATAGATGCAATTGATAATATCGCCAATAGTATTGTTGTTTTATTAAGTGATTTCCTAAGTTCGATGTTCTGGTCATATAAATTTGAAACGTTCATCTTCTCAAGATCATCAATAAAAGCTTTATACTTCTGGTTGATATTGTCTTCCGCTGATTTTATGCCTTCCTGTGTTTGCTTCAATTCCGATGCATATTGCTGCTGGGCAGTATTGAACGATTCAATGTACTGTCTCTGCTCTTTGGAAAACAGCTGTAGATTATTATCTAACTCAGCTTTCACCTCATTCTTAATTTCGTCGTTACTAGACTTATTGGATTTTTCTATTATTTCTGGCAGTGCATCAACCCGTTTTAAAAGGTTATCTGATCTGTCCTCTACATTCGCTATAAAATCTGAATATTTCTTTTCAGCATCTTTTTCCGCTTCATTAATTTTGTCACGCGTTGTCTTTAATTCATCGACATACTGAGATTGTTCCTTTTTAAATCCTTGCACCGACTCATCAAGCTTAGATTCAATATATTCTTTTATTTCTTTATTACTTGCTTTGTTTGCTGTCTCAAATTTATCCGGGAGCTCATCAAATCTTTTTATTAGCTTATCTGACTCTTTTCCAAAATCCTCATTTTGCTGCTTTATCTGTGTTGAAATCTTGTCGAGCAAAGCAACAAGCTCCCCTGAAGCAGCAACATTCTTATGAAACTGCTCTATTTCTTTCTCTAATTCTTCAATACTCCCTATCATCAAACATTACTCCTTACAAATTTTGAAAAACTGTGGTTTGCACATCTTGCCATTATGCCATAATACATCAAATCTTTTGCCACTTTTGTGTATATTCTGTCCACTGTTGCAGAAATTGGCATACCTGCCGAATTATTCTCAATAAGGTAATTCAGATAATTGAGCTTCCCTTCGTCAGAACACTCAGGAAAAATAGCTGCAAGGGCGTCCATAAATTGCTCTTGTTCTTCCTCACTCAGTTTGGCCCAACATCTCTCAAAACGATTTGCATCGTAGTATCCACTCTTCTTCCATGTGCTCAAAAGAAGAATTGCATCCAACTTATATGAGTATCTATTAGTATTAATCCTCTCAATATTTGACATAGTGTTTTTGCCTATTCCCACTATGACTCTCTGCATTGTTTCTTCAAAGGACATGTTATTGTACATGTCCTCGTCTTCCTTAATCTTTACAAACGGAAGAACAAAATAATCCTCAATTTCTTCAGTTATCTGATCAGAATTGCTACTTCGATTCTTGGTTATAAACTCGAAAGTATCCAAAAACTGCTCTTTGTGATGATACAGGAACTTATCATAGTACCAATCGACATATATTCTTAAAATATCTTCTATGGTCTTAGCTCTAGCAACTTTGAATATACTTTCTCTGTCATTACCCATCTCAGTGAAATACTGAGTAGATCTCTTTTGCATCCTATCCACCATATTTACATCATATTGATAGTTTAAATTGTTATCGCAGATGTCTATGATGTATGATATCTGGTCTCCGGTTGATGCATACGTGTACCAATCATTTATATATCCTGTCACAAACAACATATACAACAACTGTTTAGTCGGTTCGATATTTGTTATTGGATATGAGTTAAGATATTCCATCTTCTTGGTATTATGGAAATCTGAATAAACGTCAATCAATCTGTCAAAGAGAACATCACTCGTATCTGCACCGCAGTTAAACTTATGATAAGCGTCAGAGTAGTCATTACTCATCGCACTCAAAATCTGTGGAAGATTATCTACTATGGTTTCTCTCTTTAGAAGGCTCTCCGGAAGGTTTTCTTCTGTTGGTCGGAGATATACAACATATGAAGTGACTCTTTCATCTGCACGACCAGCTCTTCCGATTTCCTGAACATACTCATTCTTAGCTACAGGCATTCCGAAGTGAACAGTACAATTCACATCGGGTAGATTGATACCAACACCAAGTTCTTCATTCGTTACCAGAATTCTACAATTACCTTCAGCAAACTGCTGATACGCTTCTGGTTTATCCTTTAAGAACACATCAGCTTCATACCCAATAGCATCCCCTACTTGCTTTGATATTTCATCATTCTTGGTAAATACTATAGCTCTCTCATTTCTCCGCACTATCTCTGCTGCAATTTTACTCACTTCTTCCAGCATCTGCTGAGTATTGTCTAGTTCACGAAAATCATATCGAACATTGTATTTTTCGAAAGCAATTGGTGAAAAGAAGTTTTCCAATGGAATATCTAATTGCTTCTGTATATCCTGTGCTACCGTATAATTTGCCGTTGCTGTGAATCCCATATATAAAGTCTTATCCAAATGCTTTCTCAAATTTCTAGAAAGCATCAGGTACTCAGGCCTAAAGTCATGTCCCCAATTTGATATACAATGTATCTCATCCAAGGTAACATATGAGATTGTCTCACCTAATATGATATTGAAACGCTTGAAAAGATTTGCATTCTGAAATGTTGCCGGTGTCAAAAATACCATATTAGTAGCAGGCTGATAAAATGAATAGTCACACTTTTGATTAATGTCGAGGTGAGAAACATTATCAATGTGATGGAACTTTCGCAAATTTCTAATCTGATCGCGAATAAGTATATCTGTTGGCGATACGACCATCATTACTCGCGGCTGTAAAATACACGCGAAATAATATATCAGAGACTTTCCGCTACCAGTCGGCATTATACATACAGAATGATCCCTGGCATTAAGCATCGAGCATAGTGCATTAAACTGACCATGCTTAAAATGAGCAAATGGCGATATTTCTCTTAAGATAAACTCTAAATCTTCTTTATCATTTTCGCCTAAATGGTAATTGATTTTATTTCCGTATTTGATATCTCTGATTAAGCCATGATCCTTACTGTAGTTTTTTACACAATAATCAGCCTTCTCGGTAACAGATATCGTTTTTCCCTTATCAGACTCTATAACACTAACCGAGCTTGGTGCTACCTTCATGAGTCTGGAAAAGACTGCAAGATATTCATTTAAAATGTCCTGTGCAGCTTTCAATTCATCGCTATCGCCTAGTACTTTTAGTTCGAGAACAGTTTCTCCTTCAGGCTTTATTAATTCAAGCAGTATCATGATATATCTAAACACATGGGCATATTCTAGCTCATGCGTAAACTGCGCATTCTTCATGTACTGCGGGTAAAACTTCTTATCAATATGCGAATCTCTAAGCATAAAGTTGTGAACTACAGCCTGCGCATCAGAATACTTTTCTTTGTGTGTCCCTATTATTTCAAAACCATGATCAGCATTTCCTACGCCACATGGAATACCAACTCTCGAAACATTGTGGCGATCGATATTAACATATCTATAATAATTATCAAGACCTGCACCAAGAGCTGTTACCGCTTCATGGATATCAACTGTCTTGTCGTCTTTCTTTTCTTTATGCTCAGATTCTTTTTTTGCCTCTTTCTCTTTTTTTACTGAATCCGTTTTTGCTTTTTGATACTTTTTGTACTCAGATAGAGCTTTTTTGCTTACTATCACGTACCACTCGTCTATGGCTTCCTTGGCCCTGACATCCACCATATCATGCTGAGTAACCAGCAGATCTACCAGCTTTTGTTTCTCAAAAGTTGCATCTTTGCCGCTAAGCAAAGATGCAACAACTCCAACCTCATAGGCTTTCATCATCCTATTGATTTTGGCCGTATCACCAGCATAGAAATCTGCTAGCACACTTTTTATTCTCTTATCACTGTCCAGAATGTCTGGGCGCTTTTCAAATACTTCTTTTAGTTCCAACTACTTGTCCTTCTGGCAATTGTCTGAATCTTTTTCTATGGCAATTGACTCTTTCTCATTTTGTACTACATTTTGTGGAGAGGCCTTTAAAATATTGTTAAATGTTCCGGAAAGCTGAGTTGTCGTACTTGGCATAACTCTAACCTCTGTAGAAACATTATCGACAACAGGCTCTTTTTGCTGTTTATTAGATTCTGTAGATTTCTTCTTAGGCTTTGTTTTTACAGCTGTTCCACTTAACTCTACAGATTCTTTTGTTTTATTATTATTCTCACCTACTAATTTATTGTCTTTAACTAAATCTGAAGCCTTTTCTTTATTTATGCCGTATATTTGATTTTCAATATTCTTCTTTTCCAGTTCTATCTCTGAAAGGCGTGCTTCCTTATTCTTTACTTCTTGCTCAAGCTGCTTTAATTTAATTATGGCATCATCAGGAACATCTAATATATTAGTGGCAATAGACTGCACTTTTTTCATAAGGTTACTTCGTTGTTCTGCCAATACATCCGCAGAATGATTCACTTCCTTCTCTTCTTCAACCTTCTTAAAAAGCTCCGCTCGAAGATCAAGAATCGCAGCCATCTGCTTTAACCTCTGTGCATCTACTATTGTGGCAATAGAAACATCATCACCACTTCCTTTTTTTGTCAGAACCGGCAAATACTCCTTTATTTCATTTTGCCCAACTTCGCGACCATGCTCGATAAAGATTTTCAAAATAGATCTGTACAAAGCGTATAGTTCATCAGGATTGGCATAGGAATCATCTATGCCATCCGAACCGCAAAATACTGCTACTGGGCTATCCTTTGAAACAAAATACCTAAACTCTTCAATCGCGTCACTATCGCATATGGATGTTGTAACATTTAGCTGGCAATTCTCATCCCACGGAATTGGTTCTATAGATTCTCCGTATTCGTCTATAGCGACACATTTCCCATCTCCAATCTGCATTCCAAACGAATAGCCTTTTGTCTCCACAAACAAAATCAGAGTGCATCCATATGCCTTTTGAACATTACGTTCATCCTCATTATCTGATAAGTACTTGGTTTTATATTTTTCAGAAACATTTACCAACTCATCTTCAATAAAAGGATATTCTTTATAGTCTTCTTCCACTGCTTGATGCCATTCACGAAGAATACTCTTTGCCAATTGCATCAATAGATCATAATTATTATTTTCATCTTCCAGGACATCTTTAGGATCTGCTATACCAACAAAATCCTTACAGCATTTTATTGCTGCTTCTACTGCAAGTTTTGAACCCCTGTCAGTTCTAGGATAGTTGTCACTTCCATGTCCATCCGCAACAACGCAAATATGCATAGACTCATCATCATAGAATCCCGATGAATCTTCGCATACTTTGTTGATTTTTAAGTGATTATAACCTGTTTCAGTGGCAGAAAACGAAAAAGTGTTGTCACTCATCCTGCCTCCTTAACTGCTTTTCAAATGATTTGGAAATTAATCCCAATCGCCCCATTCATTTGGAACATCTGCAGAAACACTGGTATTTGTGCTTTCTTCTTTCATATCTTCAACAACCTCCGTAACAATACTTGCAGAATCTTCCTCTGGAGAAGTAATTACATCTGAAGATTGCTTACTATGGCTCTGGAATTCTGAAGCTCTTACACTTACTTTGTGTATCATTCTTTTTAGTGTAGCTGTGTCCTTTGCATCAAGAATAGCTTCTGGATTACCTGTGAAGGCAGCTAAAACAGAACGGTCAGAACCGCTCTCAATATCAATAGCTATCTTAATGGCATGCTTAAACCAATTGTTCTGCTTAATCTGGTTCAGTCCTGATTCCCAATCATCTGTAGGACCTCCATCACTGAGCAAAAGGATAACTGGGGCATAAGCTCCTGTCTGAGATTGGAGATACTCATTCCTTGATAACTTCTTATCCAATTCAAGTAAGGCTCCGCCAAACTCAGTCATACCACCAGCCTGAAGATCGTTCCAAATAATCTCATCCAATCCAACAGGTCCTGATGCTGGTGTCACCCAAGTATTTCCACTTGAGAATTGAAGTATAGCCACTTTTATTTCTGCATCGTCATTTGCTTGTGCAACTTCTTTTAACAATGGAATACATTCTTCCATGGCAGCATTTACGGTTCCTATCTTAGATCCGCTCATGCTTCCTGATGCGTCTACAAGATAAAACAAAGTCATAACTCTTCTTGGTGATGGGGAAATATCGTCTAATATTGACATTTTTTGTCCTCCTTAAATAATTTTTCCTGCGTCTTTAGGGTTATTTGTACACTCTATGATAAAATCCTTCTTTATTGGAACCACGTCTCCTGGTGCCAACGGCTTCTGATTTCCACTAGGAAGATTCACTTTCCAACTCAAGGTACTTGTATTTCTAATTCCAAATACGTTCTTATCCTTTGGATTTGATACAACATGTCCCAGCTGTGTTTCTATATCATTCTGCGATGAATCAGCGTGCCATAACATAATCTTTGTTCCAGGGAACAGTGGCAAGGTAACTGTACTAAACTGTATAGCATTAGGCACATTGAAAGTCTTTCCACACTCAATACATTTGTTATCACCCTGATTGTTTAGAATAGTTTCCTGCCCACAATGCGGACATTTTGCGATACTAGCTTTAAACCTGAAGAACACATCTAACCATTCTTTTTCAATAACTCTTGGAGCTTTATTGAGCATAACATCGTGACTAAATGCCCTCTCAAACATAGCTCTAATATAATCCGGATATATAGGCCATAGCTTTCTTAAATTACCATCAGTTCCAGGCACTGGTCTGTTAGTATCATTGGTTGGATCATAGATAAAAATCGGTTCTTCTCCATAGTAGCGGCGTTCCAACTCTTTCGTCATGCATGGTGGAGTTGATCGTTTTCCTTCTAACGGATGATTTATGAATAATAATCTAAACAGTATAACCGCCATAGAGAATCTGTCAGAATTTTTGTCTGGATTTCCTCCAGTTACAATTTCCGGAGCCATATATCTTTGTTTGCCTTGGATTCCCGAGTTTTCTCCGAATGGAGAAACATTATCATTATCGCAGATAAGAACCTTTCCATTTTCAGGATTTATGAAAAAGTTTCCATTGTTAATGTCCTGATAACTATATCCACTATTATGAAGTTCTCTAAATCCCTGAATAATATTTATTGCAGCTTCCGCCTGTGCAGCAAAAGACTTAAAATGAACCTGCTTCTGCTTTTTTGAACCAACAAAAAATTCCGTAAGTTCATGATAACCAGCAGGCCTAATATCCATTATGTAGCCAAACACTCCACTATGAACATCTGTGATACCAATAGGCCATAGAAAGTTTTCTGTGGGTGCGCCCTTCTGTATATTGTTTTCGAGATTCTTATAAAAGGCTTTCTCTTTTCCACCAAATACACCCTTGTGATACCACTTAAGAGCGTATTCTTTGCCATTGTACGATACCTTATATACCGTACCCTGTCCCCCTGCTCCAAATTCCTCCAATACTTTTGCAGAACCGCCAAATTTCATCTTAACGGTATCGCCAACCTTTAATGATCCCATATTACCTCCTATTATTTAATGCATTCGCATCTTTGATTTGAAAACCTTCTCTTCTAGCAAAGGCCAATCCTTCTGTACCCGCATAACAATACGCAACAAGCTTTGGCTTTATATTCCCAAATACTTTATCGCCAAATATTGATACTGTTCTCGAAAAGAGCATTTCTTTAATACTGTATGTAGAAAACGAAAAATCTTCAATTTCCTTTAACCCTTCGTTAAGAATTACGCACGTTAATCTTTTACAATTAAGAAATGCATACTCTCCAACCCGTTCCATGGACCGGGGTAAAACTACACTTGTAAGCCCTGTAGCACAAAAAGCCCTGTTTTCTATCTCTTCCACACCATTAGGTATGTCAAACTGTGTTAAGCTTTCACATCCGCAGAATGTATATGGGTAAATTATCTTAATGCTGCCAGGAAAACTTACACTTTCCAGATGACGGCAACCATGGAATGTACCTTCCCCAATATAAGTTACCCCACTAGGAATACTGACGCTTCGCAATCCAGTATCTTTAAAAGCCCCAGTATATACATAACTTTTATTCAAAGCACCTATTCTTTTCAAAGAATTAGGGAGGTAAACCTCTATTAAGTTCTCGCATCCGGCAAATGCACCATCACCAATAATCTGTATTCCTTCTGAAATGACAAGTGATTCAACCTCTTTGCATTTTTCGTAAGCATGATCACCAACTCCAACCACACGCTTATTTCCTATCCTGCCGGGAACTGTCATTTTCGCCTCTGCAAAGCCTCTAAATCCAGTTATAATAACAGCTTCCGCATTTCCAGGGGCGGCTATAGTATCATAATCAGAGTTTTTCCCTATAACATCTTTTTGAGGCATAGAAGTTCTATCCTCTTTTTTTGAGGACTGTTCAGGTGTCTTTTCTTTAGACACATCCTCTGTCTTACGATCAGACTTCTTAAAAAAAAGAGGAAATCGAAATGTCGATTTTTCTTCTACCGCGATTTTATCTTGATTTTCAGTATCATTTATACCACGGATATTCCGTGATTCTTCTTTATTACCTGTACCACTCGAATTCTGTTTTTCATTACACTCGTAATTATCATCAGTAGTAGTCTTATCATTTTGTCCACACTGAAAGGATGGTTTTTCTATCAATTCAGCTGTCCCTGGTGCAATACAATAATCAATCCATGCATCAAGACCTTCAATAATATACTTTTCTTTCAACCCATATGCATCAGATATTCTTTTGACATACACTGCATATTGTTCATCTGTTACCCTCCCCGCTCTCTTAATTGTTTGCGTTACACCACTCTCATAAACAGAAAGCAGCACATTCATTTCTAAGGTTTCATCTGGGTAAAGATCAAGTATTATGGATCTTAGCAATGTTCGATTAAGCACACCATCTTTGGAATACGAACAAACCTTTTCTAAATCAATTTTCATTCTGATTCTTAAGCAAACCTCCGCCTTATCTCTAACAATTCATCCACCAACCCCATCTATAGTAATAAACCTCTCATTCAAGTCGTTGCATTCTCTACAGCCAATTGATTTTCACGGCAAAACTCAATAGCCTTAGACCCCGGATAACATCTAACAACAAGTGAGCTCCTAAGATACTTCATTTTAAATATCTCTTTTCCAAACGAATGCACTGTACTTGGTATGGTTACTATACTTAGTCCACATCCCAAAAAAGCTTTTGAACAAATCTGTTCCAGCCCCTCATTCATCTTAAGATTTTTAAGTTTAGCGCAACTCTCGAATGCGGATTCATTGACTATTTTTGTACTGCTTGGAAAAATAACATTATCCAATTTTTGACAATACCAAAATGCATGTGCTCCAATCTCTTCAAGATTATCCGGAAACTTCACGGATACCAACTCTTTACATCCACCAAAAGAGTTATGTCCAATTGCTTTGACCGAATCCGGCAGAACTAAGCTACTTATCTTTGTATTGTAAAATGCTCCTTCGCCCCACCCTTTTGGTTCTGTTCCTATTTGAATTAAAGAATCTGGAAACTTAATATCTTCCAACTTTTCACAATTACAAAAAGCACCATCTTTTATATATTCAATCCCATCTGAAATAGTAAGCTTTCTCATATTCAAGCAAGATTGATATGCTTTCTCTCCAACACCAACAATTTGAAGCCCACATATGCTGTTTGGAACAATCATATCAGCGACATCAAACCCTTTAAATTTTTTAATTTCCGCTTTACCATTCCCAATATCAGTTATGTCATAATCTGCTTTTTCACCAGTTATAATTATCGGTTGACGTTCTGGCTGCTTATCAGCAACAACAGGAGGCTTATAATTATCAAAAGTCTGAATACTCTCACCACCATAACTGAAGACTTTTTCTTTGTCTAAGCATACTTTAATCCACTCATTTAGTCCCCAGATGGCATACTGTTCCTGCAACCCATAATCATTTATTATTGCTTTGACGTACTGATTAAATTGATTTTCACTAACAGTTCTATCATTTCTTATTTTTCTAGGAATCCCACTTTCATATACGTCAAGCAGCACATTCATTTCTCTTGTACTATTTGGATAAAGATCTTGCATAATGGCGCGCATAAGAGCCCTGCTTTGAAGACTATCCTTGGAATAACCTATAACTTTTGACAAATCTATGCTCATAAAGCACCCCTTAATTAATCATCTTAATCACTTGTGCCATTAACTGTGCTTGTGGCATTACCAATGATATCTCTTTTCCGTTAAACTGCATCGTAATAGCATCTGAATACGGAATAATAGCTGTTAATCCGCTTAATTTCTTCTCAAAACCATTTTCTGGTGCCACAAAAATAATTCTTTGGTTAGTTACAAAGACAACGCCTTCTTTGTACTCATACCACTCTTGATCAACCGGTCTAGCACTACCATTAGATGAATGCCATGTCCAATTCTTTGTAACTTTATAACTACTTCCACCTCGATGCGTGCGATATGATCTTTCCTTCTGCTTTACAACCAGTGCAGCTTTATCCATAAAATGGCAGGTTTCGTTTTTCCCAAGCATCAAATTAGATGGATTAAACTTAGGTAATTGGCCTGTCATGATTTCATTTGATATACGTTGTGGTACCAAGCTCGTTAACTTAGGTGCATCCTCATTTAAATGGATGCCAAACAATGAAGCTAATGCTCTCTTTCCAGGACTTGCCATGTTTTTTACTCCATACTCATATTTTTATTTCTCCAATTCCTATATTCACCAGTTGTAACCCGTGCATCTCGGGGTTTTTCTGCTCCCGACGGAATTGCCCAATCACGTCCAAACTTTTTTGCACCCAAAATACGACCATCGGCACACATTTTTTGGATTCTTCTTGGTGTAATATCCCATTTCTCTGCAATTTCTTTGATTGTTAAATATCCGTCCATGAAAACCCTCTGACACAAAAAAAGCATTCGAAAAAAAGGTTTCCCCTTTAATCAAATGCTCCTCCGACAATAACATTATACAAATTTATTTGTGTAAACAACCAAATGTATAATGGTTTATAAATTCGTCTAAAAATACAATTAAATTTTATGCTTTTTGACGAACCTTGTCAATGTGCAAAGCTAGGCTTTACAAGCATTTCGGGAATAATTAACAATTTTTTTATTTTCTGAAAAATGTTTCATTTATACCGCAATTCCGCTGATATCTTCCGCAGTAAGCACACTAAGAACCTCTTCTTCATATGAGTTTTCAGCATATAATCTATCTGCTTGGTTCAATACGGCAGTTTCGATATAATTTCTAACCAACCTCGCATTAGAAAAAGCTGCTTTCTTTCCGAACTTTCCACCTTTTTTCTTAAGCGTTGTTCCAAAACCAAATGCAGAATCCTCAACCTTCGATTTCTGAGCCACTTCATCAAAGTATTCTTGTGCGACTTCTGATGCTTCTTCTGTCGCTTCATAACCAGCTTCATCAAGCATCTTTTTGAATATTGCAAATAGCTGATCACCATCAAAATCCTCAAAACAGATATATTTATTAAAACGAGATTCTAAGCCGGGATTAGAATCAATAAACTGTTCCATTGGTTCCGAGTAACCTGCAACAATAACTACCAAATCATCTCTCTCATCTTCCATCAGCTTTATCAAGGTATCTACTGCTTCCCATCCAAAATCCTGCTCATGTCTTCTATATGTAAGTGCATATGCTTCATCAATAAAAAGCACTCCACCTTTCGCTTGCTGTACAACCTCTTTTACTTTTAAAGCGGTTTGGCCCACGTATCCCGCAACTAATCCAGATCTGTCCACCTCAACAAGATGTCCTTTCGATAAGAGTCCTAAGTGATGGTATATTTTCGCAATCAGTCTTGCCACAGTAGTTTTACCAGTACCAGGATTTCCATAGAATACCATATGCTGAGAAATTGGAAGCTGTGATAATCCGTAACTATCCCGTGCCTGGCGAACAGTATTTAAATGAATAAGTTGAGCAATAGCAGCCTTCGCACTCTCCAATCCAATAAGTCCATTTAATTGCTCAAGTAGGTCTTCTAATGTCTCTTCCTCATCATCTTGTCCATTCTTACCATTATCTTTTTTAGCTTTAGCCTTAACATTCTCTATCTCGTGTTCAAAATGCGCATTTTTTGTTGCACTTTCTGGCCCCGTGTAATTTGCACGATAGAAACTCCGCATGTTTTTGATGTATGTAGAAAGGTCATCTGATTCCTGCTGACATGGTGTATGAGAGTAATTCAGGAATTCCATCCCCAATGCTTCATAAAGACAGATATATTTTTCTGCAGAGGATTCTTCTAATTCATCTTCCTTTTCATATTTTGCATTATCCAAACGTACCAAACGTTTTAACGTCTTGGGAGCTCTTGATTCGAATGCCATGCTATAGATATTTTCATTTTCAATTACTTCTCGCATTTCATCCGGTGAGTACTCTTTTTCCATATATACATTTACAAAATGTGTCTCATCCGAATCTATTGTGCCATCCGCTGCAGACAAGTACATGAGAAACTGTGTAATTTCCTGTTTCGTCATTGCTTCACTTGACTTCTTGTCCTTGGTTGCTGCAAGTTCAGCCAATTCCTTTAAGCCATCGACTATTTGTATCACTCTAAAATTGATCATAATCCCTTACCTCCATTCATTTCTTTTTCGGGGCACGTACTGCCTGTTTGGCCCCATACTTCCTAATGGTTAAATCCACATGTTTGTTATTCTTAGTAGTTTTTTTTAAATCAACGATTAGATCTGTATGATGGCTCTCAGTCTCATCATCAATGAATTTCTGCATTGAATTCAAAAACTTTTCTATACCAGCCTTTTCAGACTCATCCATATCTTCCGGGTCTTTACCATTTATTTGAAGCATTGCTTGAGCAATACATACATAGAGCTTTACAAGAGAATCTCCCAGCTCTGATCCCAAATCTATACCTGTTGTGTACGCTGCGTTATCAAAAGCCACAAAGATCCGGAGTGTTATAGGAATCGACGTCTCAAATTCATCGCTATAGATATTATTTTCTTCAATAAACTCTTTAATCTTCTGTGGGTTTAAATTCATATCGAAAAGGCTACTCATTAAATGACATTCCTTCCATGATAGAACTCCATCAGCCACAGCTATGTAAGACATAAATCTGATTAAATCGATTTTGATTATTCTGCTGTACTCAAAATCCTCTTCTAAATCCAATGCAGGTCTTAGTCCTTTTTCGCCAACCATATCGCATATGCTATACATCTTATCCAAGGATTCCTTTAATTCCTCTATAACCATATTCCCTCCTTTTCAAATCCCATTTCTGTTTACATAAGAATCATACGATGTATCTTCATGTGCATGGTCGCTAACAAAGCGACAAAAAAGGACATCCGTTAAGATGTCCTAAAACAAATCCTCTTCTATCGTTTTTATTTTTTCTATACTCTGATAGTATTGCTTAATTGCCATTTTTATAGCTTCAACATCAGGAACATTTTTCTGATCACGTCTCTCAAAATATATAGCCATATCAAGTACACACCCTGCAAGATTTAGTATTCTTTGAGACCACTCATTAAGTTCATCTGGTGGCATGTCATAATCAGAAAGAGCTAAATACTCAGTCCTCACCTCATTAAACCATCGTTTATATTTTTCATTGATTTCTTCTATTTTTTTTGCTCCATTTAAAATCTCTTGCAGATCTGTGATAAAATCCTCTGCACTGTTTATCACAGTTGACAGCAGTTTTCTATACCCGATTATATATTCTTCTTTAGTTATTGTAGTTTTTTGTATCTCTTTGAGAAGAGCATAAGATTTGTTTTGAAATATGTATATTCCATCTGAAATTAGCGCATCTTTATTACTTCTAAAAAATGTATCCATCATTTCATCATCTGCAGCCCAAATGGTATAAGCAAAAAAACGCCTATTTATCACATCGCTTTCATCATGGCCAAAATAACACCATATTACCCTAGCTGGAGTTCCTTCAAATCTCTCTTCGCTCATTGCGCTTGAATATATTTCCGCGTATTTTATCCTATCCGCAACATCATTGGTAATCGCAGGTAGTTCAGAAACTTGAACTGTTTCATCAACGGTAATAAACGCACTTAATCTCTTTACTGTGCCCGTGCTCAAAGGCTCAACCCCAAACAGATTATACTTATCTGTCTCAAAGCTGAGCTCCATCTTGTTGTACTTTTTATATTTGCCAGTTTTAAAAAATATGGTTCCGCGAATGCTGTTTCTGAATATGGGCTGCTGAGCTTTATCAGGATAAGTTTTATTCCAAGCTTTTACTAAATGCATTGTATCTTCATACATATCTTGAAGAGAATAGCATCCATACCGTTCACTTTTATGCTGAAGTATTGCTGTGGACAACGCTCCGGTAAACATACTGTGAGAGTTTTGGGGCCCTAATCTAGATGGTTCATCAGCCGATGAAGATGCAAATACTGCAATACCACGTCCGACAAAATCTTCAATGCAATCATCTATTGTAATCTGTTTTGTATCTGGAGAAACAAATTTCCCAGAATAACAGCAGTCCAAGATAACGAGCTTGTTTTTGGCCGTCAAAGAATCTATAAAATCAATCACACTCTGCAATTCGACTTGCCCGTTACTAAAGATTAAATTTCTATCTCTACCATGACCCGAAAAATACAAAACAAAGGTATCTTCTGATCCTAATAAAGATTTAAACCCAGCTATACCTTTTGCCAGATCCTGAGTGGTTACATATCCATCATTGTCTGTCCCTGCACTTATACGGATATTGTCATAAGGAACCAGCAATCCATTCTCCAATGCAGTGCCTAATAATGCAGCATCCATCTTATATGTAGGAAGATTATTCATCTCCATTTCAGAATAATCTCCCACACTAACTATCATTGCAAAAACATTATTATTCAAGATAAGTTTCCTCGTTTACTCTAGTACAGGTAGATTATGATCATCTAGTGCCGCGTTGATGGTTAAAATATCATAAATTCCTCTCTCAATAAAGAATTTGATGATAATATCCCCTTTATTATTCTGAGAGAATGCATATTCAGCTCTTGCCAATAAATCTTCCGAATCCTCCAAGCTAAGTTTCAATGCTATACACAATGCAACAACCGTTTGTTTTCTTGGATGATATGCAGGATTACTGCGAATTTTCGAAAACAGTTTTCTATCAATATTAGCGCGTTTATATACTTCCACATCTGTCATGCCACTAGTATCAATCAATGCAAATAGCATGTCATGAAATGAATCGCCCACTTCATCCAATAGCTGTTCAAGAGACACTGATTCTTTTTTTGAGAAAACTGCTCCGGATCCCTTGATAATGTCATTATCATCCAAAACCAGTTCTGGTCTCTTCTTTTCCTCAACATAATTTAAGCCTATGTATTCTTCTAATGACTTTTTTAATTCTTCCGTCAGCATTATAATTCTCCTTAGGCACATTCTTGTTTAAGATTGTCACATATTTCTGTCAAAGCACCTTTAAATGATTCTTTTGTTACCTTTAGCTTTCCAGATTTACTTCTCGCATCGGCAATAAAAGGCATTCCCTCTGTCTGCCGAAGCATTTCCAGCACACTTGAATAACCTGCACTTCCTGCAGTCTTATGTGGACAAGCTCCGAAGATAATTGCCTGATATCTTCCATCTTTCTTTATTCTGTCAGAATACCCTTTTACTTTGTCATAATCTACAAAGTCAAAATCCTTTTTGTCAAAGCCAAACGTCTTTGCTATTCCATGCATTACGTTTGTCCCTAGTTCCTGTCCGCCAATCACAAGAATCTTGCCATGTTTTCCTAACAGCTTTCTTCCCAGCTGACTAGAAGCAGTATCTGCTGTTTTCGAGGCACTCTCATTCGCAACAAAAATCTGCATTTCTCGAATAACACGTTTGTATTCCGCGTTTTTATTCTGTAAGGCCAGAATCTGCTGCTGGCTTTCAGCGCTAAGTGATTCAAGTGTAGCAACAAGTTCATCCATATAAGCCTGCATTTCTTCCATCCTAGAAAGAAGCAACTCTATAGTAATTTCTTCTTCAAAAGTGCTGAATTTTTCCTGTTTGGATATTTCTTCTTCCGGAACCTCTTCTGAGATATCCGACTCAGAACTCTCCTCAAAATGAATTTGAAGATTCTTTAATTGATTAGCAATTTCCGTATTAGGAATTTCATCTGGATCAAACAATAAATATAGCTGTTCATTTTCAATCTCTTTATTAGTTCTTGTTTCTGCCTTACTATTATATTTTGCCTTAAACGATGTTAGTTTTCGATTGGTTATTTCAGCTGACAATCGATTGTATCGCCTTATGCTTCCAGCCAGATATGATATGTTTCCAACAAGATGGCCTCTGTAGATTCCATATTGTTTTACTAATGAAATCATGACAGGTTCATTATAGTAATCCCTAAGACCGGTATCAATCCACATATACATACAATCTTTCCGATCTTCCATGTAACTATTCATCCTACTGTCAAAGTAGAACATAGTATTTTTTTCATACTCTATGTATTTTCTTATTGTTGCAAAGTCATCAATTTTCGTAGTACATATGCCTCTAACCACTAACATTACACTTTCAACATCATCAACTATTCCTTTGCCGATCATTACTTCATTCATAGCGTTCCCTCTCCTATCAAGCATGTATTATCGTTTCTGATAATATGCTATCAATAATGGTCACACCACCGGTCGCTGTAAAAGCGACATTTTAATTATATTTTTAAATCACTTCATCCACGAAAGAATCGCAATCGGGATAGTTTCTCCATCTTCTCCCTTTAATGGATAGATTTCTACGAGATCACCTTCATGAACTCCCATCAGCGCATTATATGGTTCATTGATCAACTGAGCAACAACTATTCCATCCTCTCTAATATCCTTTTGCGTCACCCACATTTTTTCAATCTTATGATCTGGAGACATAAAATTCACTAATATGTCATTCGGATATGCAGGATGACGGAATTCAGAAAAAGGATCTTCATCCGAAACATCTGTACTGTCTAAATGATAACCATAGCATTTCTTAATCAAATCAACTTCTTCTTTGAATTGCTCTACTGATTGATCATCTTCATCAATTACTATAGCCTGACATTCCAATGCTCCTTCGCGTAGGGTCACTGCAGTTGCAACATTTTCTGGAATATGATAGCTTATCTCACTGCCTCTTTTTCTCGCTGGGCATATTACCTTGTAGCTCATACCACATACAGAATCCAAATAGCAATATGTTAAAATTGCATTATCTGTAAGCGACATTTTAATCTCTCTTCCGAATATCAGCAATTTTTCATTTGGAATCTCATAAAACAATACAAAATGGTACGGTAATGTTTTGGGATTGTATTCTCTTATATCCATGGGTTCCTCCTCAATATAAAAAATATTTGTATCAATTACAAATATAAAGAGTTTAAATGTGTATATGGTCGCCATGGAAGCGACAATGTTTTTTAACTCATTCACAATCCTATATTACTGTTAATTGCCTTGTTTAGATGATTTCTAACGTCATATTTTGGTGTTAATATGCTTACAAATACATAGGGCAGAAACATCTTTCAGACGCTCCTGCCCTCATACATCTTATACTTTTCTATGTGTATCGCTCTATCAACTCATCTGCTTTCCATATATCTTACAAAGTCTGAAGGCGGAAGTGGCTTCGAGAAATAATACAATCGTGAGCTCGGGATTCATTCTAGAAAAGTCTTTATCAGCACCAATGGCGGTTTTCCATTATATTCCCAAAATCTGCCGTTTCTTTATTGCAAATTCTTCTTCAGTGATAACTCCACTGTCACAAAGCTGCTTCAATCTTACAAGTTCGTCCGTATAATCACCTTGGCCTGAAATATTCTGTTCTACAACTGGTGCTTCGGGAGCATTCTTAGCTTTTTCAATAGCTTCTTTAATCATGCTTATCCATTCATTACCACCAAACACAATAAGATTATGTTTCTTTCCTGCCGCAGTAACTGAGATTTTGTCACTTACTATCATGTTCTTTTCATAAATAACATCCTCTATTTCTTTTAGGTCCAGGCATAAGTCACATTTCCCTTGAAAAATATTATGAGTACTAAAGTACAACTTCTTTTCAGTCAGAAGAAGCCTGCCACCAAGGGAATTAAAAAGATTCTTATAATAATTAGCGGATCCAAGCCTTAACGGCACTTCGCCTTTTCCCATGAGCGTTCCAAAAAAATAGATTCCCGGATACTTATTTGGATTATTATCAGCTTGTGCTATTTCCTGCTTCATCTGTGAAACAGTTTCATGTGGTATTGTGAACTCCTTTTCGTCCGACATCACAATAAAGCTTCCACAATACTCACACCTAAATTTCGCCGGATTATATGACGAACCACAATTAGGGCATTTCCACTCTTTCATTACATCTACCCCGTCACAAATGCATTAAAGGTTAAAGTCTATCTAGTTCAACGATGACTATTTAAGGTGTCTGCTTATAGTATTTTCTTAGCGCATCCAACACCTTTTTATAATCATTCTCCTGTTCTGTATTGCCAACAATTGCAGGAAATCTGAAGTATTGTATGCCGTTAGTGGTAGTATTATTTACTTTCTTCCCAGCGTTTTTGACTTTTATAATGTTTTGAATCTCATCGTCAATGAAATTACCATAAAACTTTTCAGATGCATATATTTCTATCGCAAACCCGCCATTTACCTCAAATACAAGGATATCTCCCGATGTACCTTGGATCTTCACTTCTGTTACGCATTCATTAGTTCGGTTTCTTACTATATGCTCAATATCACCATCCTCAACCCCAAGACACCTTTCGATTGTATCAATGACATGTTTCAGGCTGTCGAGTGTGTTCTTGCGGAGCTTAGCGTCGCCAAGCTCATGTGATGTTTTTGCTTTTTGCCGGGTTATTTTGCCGCTAGTATTGTCGGTTGATGTTACTGACGAGAAATTAAGGATTTCCCTGAATGATTTCATGTCAGCATCGCTTATCTTGCCATTGGTGTTAGATGAAATAACTTCAATCAGCTCACCCATGAAAACACTAATCTTCCCTATATCAATACAATCTTCATCCTCTTCATCAACATTCAACTCAGGATAGTATTTTTGAATATCTTCAGCTGAGCCGTCTTTAAATGCATTCAATTTCTCTGCTGTAAGATTTTCCCTGTCACGAACAATCTCGTTATAGACATTTAAATCAAGCTCCTGCAGGCACAGCGTAGCAAACATGGCCAGTTTACATTTCTGTATATCCATCTCATGTAATTGGACAACCATGACAAGTAACTGATAAGAATTGACCAGTCTTTTTATTGCTCGGGGATTTGTTCCTATGGAGCTTTTTACAAGGTCTATATATTGATCAAGATTCTCTGCCTTTGAAAAGACTTCCTTATCGTCATTAGTTATGCTCCATAGACAGTTTTTAAGATATTCATCAATGTTGTACTGTGCTACCGGCATCTTGAAGGGAACCTGTATAATCTTGTCAAAAAAATCCTTACCCTTCTTCTGATCAAGGGTACTGCTACCCCCGGACTGACCATATTTTGCAGAAACACCCTTTTGTACCACATCGTAGTCGATGGCCAAAACAAAAACGCAGTCCTTGCAGTCAAGGAAGTTCTTTAGAACTTCAAGAAGTTCAACGGCTTTCCGTGGTTCAAGTCTGTCCAGATCATCTATGAAGATAACTACACGATCCACGCGGTTATTCTTTTTACAGTCTTCTACACATGTTTCAAACTTCTTTTTTATCTCTTTTATCGTATTTACAGGGTTTGTGTCGCCATTATCAGAGAGGGCATCTGCGATCTTCATGACGATTTCTTTTGCTTCGCCTCCAAGATTTCCTAAATGAAAGGCCTTTTCAACAGCGACTGCAGCCACTCCACCCAGAAGTCTTCCGGCGTTCTTAAGTCCAACAATTGTTTTCTTTGCTTCATCTGCCTTTTCATCTCCAAGATTCATGTCGTCAATAAGGCTACTGATGAGATTAATAGACAGATCGTTATCCATGTCAAACTGGGAAAACTGCCACGTGTTGAATTCGATAAACTTGCAGTTCTGAAGCCTGGAGCTGACCATCTTCATAAAAGAAGTTTTTCCTGTTCCCCAGGTGCCCTGTATAGATATTGTCATGGGAGTATTGCAGCACTGGATAAATTTTGCCATGCTGTCCCTATAATGCTCTATGCTGAATAAATCTTTTTCTGCAGGTAGATCTGTTGAGCCTATGTATTTCATATACTGATTCCTTCCTCATAAAAAACAATCTGTCATAAGTTACGCATTATTTGAAAAGATCATTACTTGCCATGTAGGCAAAAAAATCATCCAGGATCTGGCGTTTTCTGCTTATAATATCATTTTCCACAAAGT